>Ga0233437_1000813_pt1 | contig 65469 bp, 64 predicted proteins | sample SI_122_August201_FD_182714 | JGI IMG/M metagenome (GOLD analysis project Ga0233437, IMG submission 182714) | Seawater microbial communities from Saanich Inlet, British Columbia, Canada - SI_122_August2016_200_MG | ecosystem: Environmental > Aquatic > Marine > Inlet | place: Canada: British...
CTCGGTCTTCTTGCTTAAGGTGTGTATACGGCATCTTGTTATTGGTTTAAGGATGAAGGTTACGACTTCAACCAGCTTACCAACTCAAGATGCCTTTTGTTGCACTTCGGGCTTTAATTCACCAGTATGTGGTTGACGTAATGCTATAAATGGCACATAATACACACCTTGCACATTGATAACGAAATACGGAAACTAGTCTTTCTTTAAAGGAGTTGCAAAGATGCTGAGTCCTGCAAGTTGCAAGATCGTCTTACTTCGTCATGGGCAAACAGATTATACGGATCAATTTCCTGACATTACTTCTGAGGGTAAGCGTAGCTTAGAGCAAGCGGCAGAACTTATTTCTGAGTTTGCAAAGGGCTTAAGGGTTAAGTTTTACTCTTCTCCAAAGGTAAGAACTTTGGGTTCTGCTGCCTGTCTAATGGAGGTGTTTGGGCTATGTGATGTTGATCTAATACGGGCGCCCCATATATCCGCTTGTGAGATGCGATGCCGTGAAGAGGTTATGGCTCTGGTTAATCGATGCGTGTCCCCGACAAATCCTCAGGCTGTAGAGGAGGCTTATTGGACAGATGAACGATTTAATGATCCTCGGATTATTGAACCTCGAATGCAGATCAGAGAGCGTTTTTATGAGTTTCTTGATCGACTGATTCATGTTGGCCTTGTTAATGCAGTTCCAAGTTGCTACGTTGTTTTATCTCATGTTGAAGTCTTGGGACACCTAGTGCAAGACGTACAGGCTTTAATTGACGCTGATATTAATCCTGTGATACCACACGCAACGCCGATCTTCTTAACAGTTTTGCAAGAAGATGTTCGGTCTCCTGTTTTGATTGATTTTGAGTTTGGTAGAGTCAGGACAGAGCGATTGGATTTTTCTCGTATCAAACCGGCACTTTCGTGTTGCAAGTGAATTCAGAGATTAGGTGTTATGTATAGACCTGTTACAGTAATGGGTCTTTTTTTTTACGTCATATTTCCGTTACCTTTAATGTTATGAAGCTTATTGATTTTTTTACGGAGGATTTTCATTGGAATAATATAATGTCGCCAAGTATATATTTGTGTTTGCAAGGCATGAAACGAGAGAATAATGTGTGGCAAAAGACCGATCATTCATCTGCTCAAGATTTTTATATTAAAATGAGAAGGATTGATGATACAAAAAACCTAACTAATTTATTGTCGACTGATGGGGTTACTGTAAAGCATTTGCGAGAGATGACTGCCGCCATGATTACGAAAATTTAGGAACTAACTAATGAACAACAAAAAACTTTAGATATACTGCAGAAAAAATGGATACCGTCAGAGTTCCAGGCACAAGATATTGCAGATAATAAATCTTGGGCTTATTCCGCTAGTCCCAACTTACCCAAATCACGAACTGACAGTATTGTTGCTAAGCTGACTAAGGCTTATGGGAGTATCTCATATTTTCAAGAGATGAAGATGTCTGATACGACTTTTGCTATCGACAGTCAGTCGGATAATATATTGATTCTGGATAATAAGATTGAGTTTTTGGATATTATACCGCCTAAAGAAAGCTGGCACATTCAAGATCTATTTTTTACTATTTCTCGCGCTGCTACAGATGTTTCGGTTTTGCAGAGTCCAGAAAAGGCAAAAGTTATTTATACGACTTATGCTAAACATTTCTCCTTACCGTCCGAAGAGGTTCGAATAGTTTATGAGATAAAGAGTGCTCTTATAAAGGCGGCGTATATGTATGTTTTAAAGAAGCCGAAGATAGCTGAGAAGTATCTTGTGTTTATTGATGGATTATTGCCAATGTTGCCAAAGTGAGCGGGTAGCGGGAATCGAACCCGCCTCCACGGCTTGGAAAGCCGTTATAATAAGCCACTATACGATACCCGCAGTAAGTCTATTTTTAAACTATAATGATTGAATCGTCAATGTTGTGTTTGAGGACCGTATCTATAGTTTACCAGCTTCCACCGCCGCCACCACCAAACCCACCACCTACTCCGCCGCCAGAAAAACCACTGCCACCACTGGCTGCTGATGATGGTTTACTCGCTAAAGTACTTGATGTGGTCGTAGAGAAGTTACTCATATGAGAAGCTAGTATGACTGAATTAAAGCGTGTTCCGGGGGAGCCTTCGTACCAGCTAGGTTGTTCTTTGTATAAATCCTTAAACTGCTTGGCCCACTGTTTTTCAACTTTTAGTACCATGGCAAATGGTAAAAGTTTATCGAAATGATCAGGGTTTTTTTCAGGTGCATTATGAAATTTTATACGTTCTTTTTCCGCTATAGATATATATCTCTTCATACCTAATATGTATTCTTTCATAAGAACACCCTTCTTAGTTTTAACTGGCATGACGAGTCCGAATAGCGCTATTAAAATACCGGATACACTCATGCTTATTGCGCCGATTAGTCCCATAAAAGCATAGGCAACAATAGTGCCGATAATATCAAACAAAAGAATACCTATGGTGGCATAAATAATTCTTACGTGAGCTGGGTTTTTGGGGAAATACTTCTCCTCTACTACTGATTCGTAAGTAACCTTTTTAATCTGGGCCCAATCTTTATAAAACTCATTTTTTAAATCAGATAACTTTATACTTTTTTTATTGTCTTTAAATAGTTTAGTGAAGAGTTTTGTTTCGGGTTTTGAAAGAGTGCTATCTGCTGGCTTCAATTTTATTAATTCATAATCGATTTTCTTGCTGAATAACTTCTTTTCTTCTATACGTTTAATTTTAAGAAAGCCATTAACTGCCAGGTGAACAATGTCGGCCGACATATCTACTTGGTCTACTTTTTCATCTATAATTGTTCCAATTTGCGAAGGAGATAATCCCTTTGGTGGACCATATTGAGCCACAATAGCTCCTCTTCCTTTTGGATCTCGACCACGTGTTCGCCATAAGTAATATAAGGCAATAAGTGTGAGCACAGGGACTACGACTATCCAATTATCTGTAATTATCTTTAGGATTTTATCTTGCCAGGTGGGTTCTTTAATTATTCCTTTTGGTATCCCTATAACTATAGTTAGCGCTTCGCTAGGTTTTAGGAGGTCCTGGGTAAACATTGCTTTGCTGGAGTTGGGGCCGTCTGTGGAATAGAATGAGTCGTTACAGATATTATTTGACCCAAATGCTCCAGCGAAACATTGTGTTTGTATCGCGTCACGTTCTATTGATCCCGGTATACTAATAACTGATGATACGTTTTGCATGGGTACTATCCATTCATTTCCCGTCACATTCCAGTATAGTTCGTCATGATTCTCAAAGAAGTTGATTGCTCCTGTTACTGAATATTTGATTACATAATTTTGTCGTCCAGTTATGTATTTGTCTGGATTTCCTATTCGTATTTTTAGATTGCCATTAGTTTTACTGATTTGTGTTTGGTATGAATATCCGGTTTCGTCGGTAGCGCTGATATCTGTTATGTCCACGGTGTAGTTTCCTCCTCGGGCATTATATTTATATGGAAGCTCTCGGTATATGCCGCGTTTTTTTTCGTTGCCAAAGTCGTAATCGATACTTTCGGTCACATCAATTTGTCCGTTGGTGTTGATATCAATGTTGGCGGTAAACCTATCTATGCTTTCGTTCGCTAGAGCTATGTTTGCGCAGATAAAAATGCCTGTTATCCCTATAATGACAGTAATTATTGATTTGTTTTTGAGGGTTTTAATCATTTGTTAATTATTGGAATTTTATCTATCGGAATACCTACTCTTTCTATTAGTCTTGGGAATTCGCTAAAACCTCCTTCAGCTTGAACAAGATAGAAAAAACTGGCTGATAGTACTACCAATAATATTATTAGTAGTGGCATCGTTGATGTCATGTTTTTATAATATATCAGAAATTGATTGTATGAGACGAAATAAAGTCTCAACTTGTCGGGGTGCCGAGATTCGAACTCGAGCTGGATCGTCCCAAACGACCTGTGCTACCACTACACCACACCCCGTAAGCCACAATTTAAACTAATAGAACACGAGAAAAAAAGCAATTAATAATATCTTGTTTGGCGTTATTAACTTATTTTACGCTTTCTTTCATCGTCTTCCCGGCTTTGAACTTAGCCACTTTCACAGTCGGTATATCTATTGGAGCTAAGGATCTAGGATCTACTCCTCGTCTACCTTTCCTGTCTTTTACTTCAAAGGAACCAAAGCCAGTTAAGTTTACTTTATCTCCAAGTGATAACGAACTTATTATTTGATCGAGAAATACATCGATTATTTCTTCAACATCTTTGTGAGATAACCTGGTAACGTTTGTGACTTTGTCTACGAGTGTGTCTTTATTTGTCATATGCTTTCACCTCCTTATGTTAATACAGCTTAATAAAGCTATTAAATAGTAGCATTCAATATTTTACGAATATTTGCAATACTAGTTGTTTTATTCGAAGTAGGATCAACATCAATAACGACTCCATTGATCTCATAAGGACTGTTGTCGTCGTACGTATACTTAGTTTTAAGTTGGGTTAAAAACGTTCTCATAGGCCCTGCTACATCAACACCAATGATGGAGTTAAAACTGCCTACCATACCGATATCTGTTATGTAGCCACATCCTTTGGGCATTATTTGAGTGTCAAAAGTAGGTACATGAGTGTGAGTGCCCCACATAGCAGCAACCCTGCCGTCACCGTGCCAACCTAGTCCCCTAGTCTCACTTGTGGCTTCAGCGTGAAAGTCTACTAATACAACATCGGCTCTTCTTATATCCGGTAGCGCTAGTAATTCATCTAGTGTATGAAAAGGATTGAGTGGTTGATTTTTGAAAAATACTTGACCTTGTAAGTTGATGACTGCGATCTCTCTAGCGCCGATAGAAAATATATGATAGCCACGTCCGGGAACTCCTTTAGGGTAATTGGCTGGCCTTATAACTGGTACTGATTTGTCATCAAGTAAAGGCATGCTGGCGTCATTATCCCAGGCGTGATCACCAGTAGTGTAAACTTGGGCTCCCCAGCTTTTGGCTTCTTTCCATGTTTCCGGGGAAAAACCTGAGCCGTGGGCAATATTCTCAATATTAATAATGATTCCGTCAGGATTATATTCTTCTCTTAGCTGTGGGAGAGCTAGGGTCATTGCTTCTCTACCGGGTCTGCCGATCACGTCTCCAAAAGCTAGAAATCTTAAAGTGTTGTTATTTTTTGTCATTGGTTTTTTATATTCTTATTTTTTAATTGCTTCAATTCTCCAGTGGCCATTTTTTTCTACTAAGTGTCCTTCGACTTCAAAGCCGGCTGCAAGTTTGTGTCCACCACCACCAAGATTTTTAGCAATCTGACTTACGTCTACCCCTTTGTGTGGTTCTGAACGTAAGCTCCCCTTGATTTTGCCGGGTTCATACTCAGTTAGCAGCATAGCAAACTTTGTATCAGATAACGTGTTGAGTATGTTAACTACGCCAGATAGATCATCTAAAGCAGCGTTACATTCCTTTAAGTCTGTGGCGGTTATTATGGAAACGGTAGCGCCTGTTTTCTTATTGGTCATAGTCCTAGATAGCGCTCGTCCCCAAATCTTTAATCCGGGTAAGTCTTTTTTCTGGTAAGTCTCATGAGCTATGTGGGATAGTCTGGCACCTTTGCCCATTAGGAAGGCAGCTAATTTCATTATATCTGGGGTAGTTGAGTCGTGCATAAACGAGCCAGTGTCAGTGAAGATACCGGTTAACAGACAAGTGGCCATGTCTTTAGTCACTGGGGTTTTGGTTTCTTCAAAAAAGACAGTGAGAATGTGGGCGGTGGCGGCGGCTTCAGGAACAACTAAATTAAGAGTGCAGTCGCTGACATTGTGGTAGTGGTGATCGATGCATATTGTGTTGGGGTGAGACTCTATTAATCCATTCAAATTAACTCGAGCGATAGTGGTTGAATCAAGGAGTACTACTACATCAAATTGAGCTGGGTCTGGTGTGGTGGTGGTTAGGTATTCAATGCCTGGTAAGAAATGGAACATGTCTGGTGCGGAATTGGGCGCGAAAACAGTGACTTTTTTACCTTGTAATCTTAAGGCTTGCATTAATGCCATAGAGGATCCCAAAGCATCACCATCAGGATGTTCGTGTGTGCCAATAAGAACGCTACGAGCCATTTTTAGGCTCATATGGATATCTCGTACCTCTTGGCTATATTTTGCCAATAGACGCGAGCCTGGCTCCTTAGGACTAATTAAGGTCTGCCAATTTGCGCTCAATTTTGTCTGAGTGTTCTGCTCCATGATCTATACGAAGAGTTATTCTAGGCAAGGGTCGCATGTTAAGTTCCTTATTAACGAGGCCTTGCAAATGATACATTTGAGATTTTAATTTTTTAACAGTTTTAGAGGCTTGGTCGAGAGGTAAAACAGATATCCAGACAATCGCAGAGCGCAGGTTTCTGGCTGTGTCCACTTCCGATATGGTGACCAAGGAGTCTATAGGTAGATCTGCTTCTCTAATAATAATTTCACCAAAAACTCGTTTGAGACGGGAGTTCACTTTCCCCATTCTGTACGATGGTTTTTTGAGTGGTATGTGGCTAGTTGGTGATTGTTCTTGGTCAGTCATGATTAAAAGGTGGGCAGTTTTACCACGTGTGATTTATTAGGAGTCCAATGGTTTACGTACTTCTTCAACTGTAAATATATCCAGGACGTCGCCTTCTTTAATTTTACCTTTTCCTTCTATGGTTATACCTATTTGGTCTCCTTTTTGTGCTTCCTTGATAGCTGTTTTTTCTCGTTGCATTTCAACTATCTCACCTTCGCCAATTTTACCTTTGTTTGATTCTTCGTTTTTATCTATTTTTGGGTCTACAGCAGAAGGACGTCTAATTATTACTTGAGCTCCTTTGGTTATTTTTCCTTGTGCTACTTCACCACCGACAATTTTACTTTTAGGAGTGGAGAAGAAAACTTTAAGTACTTTTAGCTTACCAATATCTGTGTGTACGGTTTCGACTGGTAATCTTTTCTCTATCTCAGCACGTACATCTTCAGATAGATGATAAATTACATCATACGTTTTAATTTCTACACCTTCTTTTTCTGCTAACTTACGGGACATACCACTGACGTTAGTGCTGAAGGCGTAAATAATGGCTCCGGCGGCGGCGGCAGTTAGGACGTCTGAATCTGTGACTGTGCCTACCTCAGCTCTAATAATAGAGAGGCGCACTTCTTTGGGTATCATCGCTTCAACAGTTTGTTGCAAGGCCTCTAATGAACCTTGTGAGTCGGCGATTATAACGAGGGCTAGTGTTTTTCTTTCGTCATTTTCATCAGTTCCACTGGATAATTTTTTAACAGGAGCTCTTCTGGATTCAGCTTTTGATCGTGCTTCGCTAGTTTCTTCAACTACCTGAACAATATCTCCGGCGTTTGGTACAGCGCTTAAACCGACAACTGTAACTGGCATAGAAGGGCGAGCCTTACTTATCTGTTTGCCTTGGAAGTCTGTCATGCGGCGTACTCTGCCTGCTGTTTTACCTATTACTACGTTGTCACCAGTGGCTAGAGTACCGGTATGAATAAGGACAGTAGCTAAGGGACCTAGGTTTGTATCTAGATGACTTTCAATAACACTTCCTAAGGCAGCTCTTTCTTGGACTGCTTTTGGTGGGGTGATATCTGTTGTAAGGAGTACCATTTCTAGTAATTCATCTATTCCTTTTTTCTTTAAAGCAGATATTGGTACGACAACTGTTTTGCCTCCGTACTCTTCCGGCTGTAAATCTATTTCAGATAGTTCGGTTTTAACTTTTTCCAAGTTAACTCCTTCTTTGTCGGTTTTGTTAATAGCAACGACAATTGGCACGCCGGCTGCTTTGGCGTGTTTAACTGCTTCTTTAGTTTGTGGTTTGACGCCATCATCTGCAGCTACTACTAAGATAGCAACGTCTGCTAGCGAGGCTCCACGTTTGCGCATAAATTCAAAGGTGGCGTGTCCGGGTGTATCAATGAAAGTAATGGTGCGTCCTTTATGCTCTACTTGGTAACCACTAATAGCTTGTGTTATACCACCGGCTTCACCTTTAGCTACGTTAGCTGCACGGATACTGTCTAGTAATGTAGTTTTTCCATGATCAACGTGACCCATAATGGTGACGACGGGTGGTCTGTCTTCTTGTTCTTTAGGATCTTCTTTCTTAAGAATTTCCTCTAGTTTTTCTGGGGTGAGAAGATCTTTCTCAAGTTCTTCGACAACTTCTTCCGTATTATATCCTAGGTCTGATGCGATAATAGCGGCTGTGTCATAGTCTACGTCGTCGTTTAAAGTAGCCATCACACCGTTCTTTAATAGCATGGCAAGTATCTCTCCTATTGGTAGTTCTAGTTTCTTGGCTAGTTCTTGTACTTTTATAATGGGTGGGATTCCGATTGTTTGGCTTCGCAGCTCTGCTCTTCTTTGTTTTTCTTTTAAGTATCTGCGAACACTGGCTACTTCTTGTTGATCTAGGTTTTTTTGTCCTTCAACAAGTCTGATGTTTATTTCTTTTAATATTCGGTAAAACTCTCCTTCAGACAGGTTAAGCTCTTGTAGCAAATCTACAATTTTAATGTTGTTTTTTGACCTGATTCTAATTCTTCCCATAAGAGATGAAATGTAACGTAGTTAAGCTATTTTGTCCAATATTAACATAAATACTTATTTATTGGTGTTATATGGCTTAAGGAAATATGATAAAAAGAGATATTTAACATAATATCCTTCATATTATGAGAACAGCGGGAAAGCTATTTATTGCGGTTATACTTTCGGTTTATTACTACTTTTTAGTATTTAGCACTAATTTAAGCCTTTTATTAATAGGTTCTAAACAGGGTTTTGATCCTCTTTATTACATAGATATTTTAATGCATGAAGCTGGGCATCTGTTGGCCACACCTATATATGCTATGGTGAATTATGACCTATCTAGTGCTAGTGCGGTTTTTTACATGTTTGCGGGAACTGGAATGCAGTGGTTGATGCCACTATTGTTTGTTTTGTACTTTGTCTTTAAAAAACAACCTTTTTCGGTGTTTGTTACTCTTTTTTGGTTGGGACAAAGCTTTTATGACACTGTCCCTTATATCGCTGATTCCATTAGAATGGTCATGCCTCTTTTGTCTAAGAATGCTATTCACGATTGGAATTTTTTATTGACGACGTTAGGTTATCTTCCTCAGACATATGCTATTGCTCAGGGGTTACTTATAGTGGCAATTGCGACGTTGTCGGTGAGTTTGGTTGGGGTGTGGGTGTTTGTTGTTAGGAGTGGAATTAAAAAGATATAAAAAAGGAGATAAAATCTAGTTTTATCTCCGTGTGGCTTTGTTTAAATTTTACGTTCTCGGTTAGTGGGACTCCCCAATATCTTTCCGGTATTGCATGCCATCGAAATGAATGCGTTGGACAGCCTTATAAGCTTGACGGGTTGCCTCCTGAAGGGTTTCGCCAGTGGCAGTTACATTCAATACTCGACCGCCGGACGTTCTTAAAGCATCTGTATATGTTGTTCCTGCGTGAAAGACAGTAACTCCGTACAAGTTGTCTGCGCTGGCAATGCCAGTGATAGGAATCCCCTTTTCGTATAAATCGGGATATCCTTTTGAGGCTAGTACAACGCAAACGGCATAGCCGGAGAACCATTCGATAGAGAGATCAGACAGAGTTCCGTCAACGCATGCTTCCAGAATATCTAGCAGGTCGGTGGCGAGAAGACGCATGTATATTTGCGTTTCAGGATCACCAAACCTTGCATTGAACTCAAGTGCTTTAGGTCCGTCCTTTGTCATTATGAGTCCAGGATAGAGCATGCCGGTGAACGGTCGCTTTTTTGTTCGTAGAGCATTAAGCGTTAAGCCAACAATCTGTTTTTTAACAAATTGTTTTTCGTCGGTACTGGCGTAATGAACAGGTGCAATCGTACCCATACCACCAGTGTTCTTGCCTTGGTTGCCATTTAGAATTGGTTTGTGATCGTGGGCGAGTGGCAATAGGACGGAAGTCTTGCCATCACAAAAGGCATGAACAGAAACTTCCTGACCTTCAAGAAATTCCTCCACAATAACTTCGTCACCAGCGGATCCATGAATACGCCGAAGCATTATTTCTGCAAGCGCAGATTCTGCTTCAGCCAATGTCTGACAAGGGTATACTCCTTTTCCAAGAGCGAGCCCACTTGCTTTAACAACGATTGGTGCTCCTTGATAGCGAATGTGTTTGAGCGCTTCCTCGTAGTCACTGAATACATGGAAAGATGCAGTGGGCACACCTGCTTCTTTCATTAGTCGTTTCGCAAACACTTTCGATGACTCAATTTCGGCGGCAGCGCGAGTTGGTCCAAATATTCTGAGGCCCCGCTTCTGAAACTCATCAACAATGCCAAGCGCTAGAGAGTTGTCTGGGCCGACAATAGTTAAGCCTATTTTGTTTTTCTCTGCGAAAGAAACAAGTCCGTCGATATTTGCGGCGTTAATAGGAACATTCACTGCAATTGAATGCGTTCCCCCGTTACCTGGAGCAACGTACAATTTGTCAATACGAGGCGATAATGAGAGTTTCCATGCTAACGCATGTTCCCTACCACCGCTGCCAACAACCAGGACACTAGTCATAGCGAGTCTCCCTAAAACATTTTTGAACGTGAAAAGGTCAAATGAACAAGCCGTTCACTATCTCATGAAATATGGGGGATATCAAGGGGTGCAGAGGGTGCTCTAAGATAAAAAAGAATTACGTAATTAATTACGTAATTCTTTTATTGTTGGTTAGGATAGGAGTCTCTTTGTTTGCCGCCTTTACCTTTTTCCTATCCTCATACTTCCCTAGGTATCTAGCAGCTAAAAATGTAGAAATGGGTACAGCCAGGATCAAGGAACTACTTCCCACTAGTGTGCGTATAATCTCTTCCACAATAAATTCACTATTAAATAGCAGCCAGAAGGGATGAGTCTTGTTAACTGCAAATACCAAGAAAAGTGGTAGCGAGGCTCCGGCATAAGCTAGCGCCAAGGTATTGACTAGGGAGACGACATGCTCACGTCCAACAACCAGTCCACGACGGTATAGATCAGTAAACGGTAGGGTTGGATTAGCTGCACGAATCTCGCCCACAGCAGCAACTTGAGCTGTCGTCACATCATCCAAAACGCCCAAGACACTAATGATAATACCGCCAAGGAGTAAGCCTTGTAGGTTGAGTTGATCAGTTGCCCCGAATTGCAGGTACGTTGCTTCTTCCGTCCCAAGTCCACTAAGTTTTCCTAACTGCACAAAGAACAAAGCTAATACAACAGAGATACTGAGTGTAGTTAACGTGCTTATCACTGCTATTGTCGTCCGCGCGGAAAACCCATGCGCTAGATACAGGGAAAGAAGAGCGATCATTACAGCGGTCACGAGGCTTATAAAAAGAGGATTATCACCGGCTAAAATACGAGGCACCATAAACCACATCAGCAAAAAGAGGCTAGCCATTAGCCCAACAATAGACATAAACCCACGGCGCCTAGCAAAGGCCACTGCCAGACAAAAAAAGATCACGAAAATACCAACAACTGAAGGTATCCGATACTTATCCGTAACATAGTAGCTTACTGAATTTGGTCCTTTCGTTGCGGTTACGATTACTTTATCGCCAACTTCAAGCCGTTGCTGATCTTGGGAATACGTGTATTCCTCTGTGGGTAGTCTTTTACCTTTATCCGAACCTCGTATTACCTCAACTATTAACTTCTGATAGTGAGATGTGCTACCTGAAAAATCATGGGTTCCCTGAGCAATGACCTCAAGAACGCGGCTGATGTAATAGATATCTGTTGCTTGGGGTTCTACTGTATCGGTTTCTTGTGCTAGGGCGGGTTGAAAGGTGAGCCCAGTCACAACAAACAGTGACACGACTAGGATATAAAAAATCTTTGGAATCATAATAAATACTATAACATTCTAAAGCTGCGAAAGGCCTTCTGATTAATTTTAAAAAAGAATTACGCAATTAAGCATGAAGCGCCTACCCTTTTATTTCTCAGCTCTTACTTGAAATGCATTGTTGAACTGATTAAGTAAGTTTATTAGACCTATAGCCAAGGTGAGTTCTATTATCTCGCTGTCATTGAATTGGATTTTAAGTCTCTTGTATAATTCATCGGTTACGGCATTAGCATCTAGGGTCACTTGCTCGGCATATTCTAAGGCTACTTTTTCTCTTTCATCTATTCCCTCTTCTTCAAGTTTAAACTTCGTTAGCATTCTTTCATGAGTTACCGTACAAAACTGGCATTTATTCAGCTTCGAAACTTTTACGAATATTTTTTCTTTTAGCTCTCTTTCTATCTCTCCATCAAAATATATCTTCTTTTGAAACGGCATCATCTTTCTGGCTATATCCGGTCTTGTCGCTATTACTTCATGCATCTGCGGTATTCCCTTCGACAAATCCGCTGGAGGTTCAAATTTCTTGCCTCTTATAAAATCTTTGAGCTTCATGAAAAATATGATTTTCTTCATGAGCTTTTGTACTTTTTGCTTGTCTACTTGTATACGCATAAATGTTAATTAAGATAATACATTCAGCTGCCACTTGTGCCTATGTTAATAAGATGTAAAGCAAAGGATAAACAAGGGTTACGTAGATGATTTTTAGCGGTGAGAGAGGGATTCGAACCCCCGAGACTCTTGCGAGCCTAATCGCTTTCGAGGCGATCCCGTTCAGCCAGGCTCCGGCATCTCACCATGTAGGCACTGTAGCTACTCTCCTCTTATATGGCAAAGGAATTCCCTTATAACTAAGAATAAAAAAGGAGAGGGTAAACAAGGTGTTTGCGCTCTCCAGGGAGGGTGCTATGTAGCAGTCCTCTTAGTTACCGTCGTCCGTATTTTCGGCCTCTTCGTCTGCGCTGCTTGCTAAGTAAAACGGGAAGTCGTTGAATATCTGAAGAACCATCTTGGCTCTACGTAAGCCATCAAGCAGTGGTCCACTCAGGCTAGCTAGGTAAACGCGATCGTGCATGTCTTTTGAGATTTCGGATAGGAAATCAAACAAAATGGCAGCACGTTCGTTTTTGTCCTTGGTGTCGTCCAGGAGTTCCGTTATCGCTACTGCCAACTCGCGACTACTAATTTTTGGCGTGTTTTTGACCCGACGAAGCGTTGTGATCTTGTCGATGGCTCTATCTCGTGCTTCTTCGCAGACGTCAGTGGGTTCCACTAGGGTCAGGTTACCCGGTAGTTGTCCGTAGGGCACGGCGCCGAAATAAAGTAGGATGCTGAGGCCAACGATACGATCGTTTCCCTTCTCTAGGGTTTGAAGTTGATCCCATAACACGGAAGCAGTTTCGTTGGGTGAAGCGTTGTTTCGCAATGCTGTCTTGCCCCAGCCTTCCACCATCTCGGTGATGCGCCTAACGATCTTAATCCATTCTTCTTGGGAGAGTGAAGTTTCCGCTTTATCCGGGTTTTCCTTTTGCTCTAGGACGTCGTGAAATGAAATCACCATCTGGAAAAGTCCTTTTTGCTCTTCCTTGGGTGCATCTTCCAGCACTTTCAAGTACTCCGTGGCTGCGCCGTCGTAGGAGTTATAGTTGGTAGCGGCGATTGCCATGATCCGGGCGCGACATTCAGCATTAATCATAGTTTGTGGCCTTTCTGACCAGTAGACAAAGAGAGTGACTAGTTAAGTTTATGGTTGAACCTAACCTTACGTATTGCGAAAGAACAGGTTTAATAACCTGATTGACGCCGAAGTAAAATGAACAGAAAGTACACTATAAAGAAATAGCGTATGAGTGTCAAGGCTCTGAAAATAAAAAAAAAGAGAGGGCAAACGCATGGTTTGTGCTCTCTAAAAAGAAGGTACTAGTTACATTTCCGTTTTCCACGATTCTCCTTCGTCACCGTCTTCATCATCATCTTCGTCGGTGTCTGGGAAGCCATCGTCTTGTTCGCATACAGGACAATAAGCTGAAGGGCCCTCTTCTGCTTCTTTTGCAAGACTGACAAAAAAGTAATTAATGAGGGCAGCACGATCATCTTTATTACTTATTTGGTCAAGGAGGTCCACTAGGACAACTGACACCTTAAGGTACGAGACAAAACTGGCTCCGTTCTTCGTTCGGTTGAGCACGGCAATCTTATCAAGGATAAAATCAGTTGCGTCCTCATAGATGCTGTCTTCCTTAACTTCAGGTAAGTCTTTTGGAATCGGTGCATAAGGTACTACGCGGCTCTGCTCTAGGAACATAGAAAGAGCGATCGTGCGATTGATGGTACCTCCGCATAGAGATATCTTGTCCCATAGTATGTCGGCAGTCTGATTGAGCGAAGAGTTGTTGCCAGTCGTTTCTTCTACCCACCCTAACACCGTGTCATGTAATTCCTCGACAGCTCGTTTCCACCTCTCAAGAGATATCGAATTTTTTGATCCTTCCTTGAACTTAGTTATAACTCGAGCATTGTGGACAGTGAGTATTAGTCGAAAAAGTCTTTTTTGATCGTTGATCGACGCACCGTTAATAGCGTGTAAGTAGTCTGAAACTTTGTCTGTGGCAATAGCGTAATCAGTTGTTGCAATGTCCATAATCCTAGAACTACGCTCGTCAAAACTCATATTTTGCCTTGGCATGATACCTGACCTTTTCGTTAGAGGAATAGGAGGTTTTGGCTAAATTAACTTAGCTCGGCGCATTGTGGATTGTTTGTTGGGGGTTTTTGAAAGTGAAATGAACAGTACCACACGATAACTAACTGCAATGCTTGAGTCAAGCATTGAAAACTAGAAGTATAGTTCTTTAGAAAAAGATCCAATACTGAATAGCCCAAACTATCATGGCGGCAATAAACCCAAGTAACGCTGGTAATGTACCGATCTTAATATATTGTGTGAAAGAAAGTCGGCGCATCATGCCCATGGCTATAACTCCAGCTGCTGAACCTATGACTAACAAGGAGCCACCGGTACCGACGGCAATAGCTAGTAATACCCATAAGTATGCAGAGATATGTGGCATTGAACTAATAACGGCCGCTGTAAGCGGCACGTTGTCTATTATGGCTGATCCTATCCCGAGTCCAATAAAGGCTGCGGCTATTTGTCCATCGGAGGAAAAATCATTTAGCAAGAAGTTAGTTGCTATGTCTAGAACGCCCATAGCGTGCAGGGCTCCGACGGCTAGTAAAATACCTAGAAAAAACTGAATGCTTTCTAGGTCTGTGTGTTGGAAAAACTTTTTAATACGGGCCTTTAGATGTGTCTCTTGTGGTCTGGCTCGTTTAGCTACATCAATTAAGAACCATACGAAACCGAGGCCAGCAATTAATCCCATATATGGGGGGAGGCCAACTAGGGCCGCCACAAGAGGTAGGAGGAATGAACCGATGGTGGCAATAATTACTACCCAGTCGGTGTGAGATGGATTGAAGGTGCTTGATTCTTTTTTCTCTACGGCCGGTATTCTTTCGACATTACTGAGGATCATTATGGTGGCAACTAGTGCTAACGCTAGGCTTGGCAAGAATCCTTGGATAATGACTTGGTCAGCGGTGAATTTTTTAGCAAACCACATCATTAAAGTGGTGACGTCTCCGATTGGTGAAAAAGCTCCACCGGCATTGGCGACAATAACAACTAATACAGCAACGTATAAGCGAGCTTTATAACTGAACATGCGTCTAGTTATTTGAATGGCAACAATGGTGGTAGTTAAGTTGTCTAAGAAAGCTGAGAAAATAAACGCCATAGCAGCTACTGCCCACCCTAACTGATACTGGGTCCAAGATTTTCTGCGTAGCCAATATTCTATGTAATCAAAAAAATGGTAGTGAATTAATATCTCTACCAAAGTCATAGCTGTAATTAAAAAAATAATCAGACCAAAAATGTCTGAGCTAGTGTGTGTTAAATATTCATGTATTGTTTCCGGAGATAAAGTAATGGCGGCAATTACCCACAGAGCGACACCTAGCATTAAACTTGTGGCCGCTTTGTTTACGAACAAGCGTTCTTCAAGAGCAATTCCTGTGTATCCAGCTATGAATATTAGTGTGACGGCTAGTTCTATCATAATTTAAAAAAGGCTGTCGGCCTTATCTCCATATACTAGTCTTTTTGTGTCTACAAAAAAAGACTTATCTTACAGAACTTTTTATTTTTTGTAACTTACAGCTCAGAAAGCTTGGCACTGACCTACTCTTGCTAAGGTATCACTCCTAGCTACCATCGGCGCAGATGGGCTTAACTTCTGTGTTCGGAATGGGAACAGGTGTACCTCCATCGCTAGAAGCACCAAGCTTTCTGGGCTGTAACATTACATATATATAGTATTAATTTACGATCACACATCACTAGTCAAACTACTCCAGTATTGCAAACTGAAGAATTATTCATACATCTGGACTAATTAGTATGGCTCGGCTAAACACTTTACAGTGCTTACACCTACCACCTATCAACCTGGTCATCTTCCAGGAGTCTCATATCGAAACGTAATCTTGGAGTGGGCTTCGCGCTTAGATGCTTTCAGCGCTTATCACCAGCCCAACGTAGCTACCCAGCGATGCTCAAGAACTGAACAACTGGTACACCAGAGGTTGGTCCCTTCCGGTCCTCTCGTACTAGGAAGGATGCTCCTCACGTTTCCACGCCTGCGACAGATAGGGTCCAACCTGTCTTGCGACGGTTTGAACCCAGCTCGCGTACCCTTTTAATTGGCGAACAGCCAACATGTTATTCCATTATTCCTAATGGCATAGACTATACCTTTGCCCTTTTGGTTTCTATCAAGGACACCAACGTGTTATAGGCTTGAATTTTTTTACTTTTGCCTATCTCGTGCTCGATCTAATCGAGCAAACGAAGTCGTTACGGGGTTAAATGACAATTTATAGCGCATTGAAGGTAATATGAATGGATATACAAGCTCACAAAAGTGTCTTGCGTCTCTACTTGGAATGTAGAGACGATATCCATCTTGTATCCAATGCAATCTACAATCAAGGGAATACTTATTTCTCAAGCAAGTTCTTAACATCTCGTGTTCTTGTTTAGTAAATGACAACGTATTGAGGAAGAGTCCGTAACAATCGTTACGTCTTCCCCCGTCGTCCATAAACCAGACAGCGAGAGTTAAAGGTGAGTTGAGAAGTGAAGAAATGTTTTTAGGAACAATTTTCTTTCCGTGTGGATAGAATAATTTATGTAATTCTGTGAAGAATGGATTTGATCTTGTTCTGAATCTCCACTGACCGTATGTGGCGTTATACCGACGATCAGAGATTTCAAGATAATGTGGATCGCTAGAAACATATTGAGATAATTCTTTATGTTTCCAAAACACATAATCTTTTTGTTTTTCAGAATGACCAACTTCCAAACGCGCATCGTGCTTTAACATAGCAAGGTGCGAGTCTCCAAGAATCATACCTATAACAATCTCTTCTACCCTTGAAGAAACCATTCGTTTTGTCATCAACTTCCCACGGTATTACCCATGTTCATAATTATATCACAATTAGCGAACAATTTATGAACATTTAGGGCTTCACCGTTATGAGTTGGTTTGCTTCTAAAATTATTTTAGAAGGGGCAACTAAACTGTTACCCTTGGGACCTGCTTCAGCCCCAGGATAGGATGAGCCGACATCGAGGTGCCAAACAGCGCCGTCTATGTGGACTATTGGGCGCTATTAGCCTGTTATCCCCGGCGTAACTTTTATCCGATAATCTTCCGCTCTACTACAAGAGAACGGTCGGTTCACTAAGCTCCACTTTCGTGACTGCGCGGCATGTACGCCTTGCAGTAAAGCCGACTTATGCCTTTGCACTATCAGTCCGATTTCCATCCGGACCTAGTCGACCTTGTAGGCTCCTCCGTTACGATTTGGGCACTTTTGTTAACGCGAATATAAAGGGAGTTTGTAGCGCATCATTGGAATCACATGTGGTTCCAAGAGTTGCTGAAGTATTTTGGAAGAATGACCAGAAATATAGATCTGGATTCCATCTTTTTGTTTGCGTGGCCATGCTTGTAAATTGAATTTATTTTGTAGCACAGCACATAGCATTAGTACTTCTTTTTTACTGAATGAATGAGTATTCAGTATTCTACCCTTACTTTCATGCGATTTTATCGAACCATCATCCATAAACCAGATTGCGAGTCCTAACGGTGTTAGGAGGTCGTAAATATTGATTGGAATAACCTTTTTCCCAGAAGGATAAAATAATTCTCGATAGAACATTAATTCTTCATGAGAGAAGGTTGTAAACTCACAGGACTTATACGTCTTACCTGTTGATTTTAGGAATTTACTGCGAGTTCTGATGCTACTTCGAATCCAGTTATGGAAAATATCATACAACCATTCAACATACTCCTTTGCGTCGATACGTTGCTCAACTTTTAATCGAGCTCGCGGAGTAATATATGGCTGTTCAATATGACCATCGCCAAGAAGTAATCCAATTAACACTTCATGCTGACGGGTAGTCAGTTTGAGTGTTAATTTATACTTCTCAAGGATTCGTGATCGCATAGTATATATTCGGTCTGTGCGTCGTTACTTTTTTCCGCGCACAATCTCTATGTCGCCATAGAGGTCAGACTGTATCATCACCCTTTATTATACCATTAGTGGTTTTCAATAAAGGGGTCTCGCGTGCAGTCGTTGAGGGCTTATTCAAAATTGAATAATTCCCTGCTGATTGTCTGGTGCTATGAACTTTTCATAGCGCACTTGTTGAATTTCTTCTTAAGTACACCAGAGTTTCCAGCATATTAGCGAGAATCGCGTACAGTATCTCTACTATACGCCCCCAGCTTTTCATTTGAATACACAATATATTTTGGTAGGAGCCATGATGCGGGCGGTGCATCAATATATTGTGCTGAAAAGCGTTAAGGAATCCGCCCCAGATAAACTACCTGCCAGGCACTGTCCGGGTGGTGGGTTCACACCACGTCGTTAGATGTATCTAGTTATTAGGGTGGTATCTCACTGGCGACTCCACCTTGACCAAAGCCAAAGTTTCAAAGTCTCCCACCTATACTGAGCGAATAACCCAACACATCAATACCAAGCTGTAGTGAAGCTGCACGGGGTCTTTCCGTCTTGCCGCAGGTTGGCGGCATCTTTACCGACATTGCAATTTCACCGGGTCCCACGTTGAGACAGTCCCCCAGTCGTGACGCCATTCGTGCGGGTCTGAACTTACCAGACAAGGAATTTCGCTCAATTCACTTTTATTAAGCGATTTTTGTTACTGCAGAATTACATAATAAATTACGTAATTGCTGTGGCGTGATCATTTCTGTCACGCTCTACATGTTGCCATGCAGTTCGGACTATATCTTAGCCATCTTTCTTTTTGTTACATAAGTCAGATTAGCTCCCGACGTGTAGTCTCTGAGGATTCTTGAAGTCTCACTTTGAGAATCAAGTCTTTCCTGCTGATTGTCTGGTGCTATGAACTTTTCATAGCGCACTTGTTGAATTTCTTCTTAAGTACACCAGAGTTTCCAGCATTTGGTCGGGTTTTACTATGGCAGCACTGCGCACGCAGAACTTTTCCTACCATAGGACGATTATAGTTATCGCCGGCGTTCATCGGCGCTTAGGTTCGAGGCTCTCACCACGAACGTTAACGTTCCGACACTGGCCAGGCGTCAGCCCCTATACATCCTCTTGCGAGTTAGCAGGGACCTGTGTTTTTGGTAAACAGTCGCCAGGGGTCGTTAGCTGCGGCCGACACCGTCACTTTAGGACAGAATTTTTCCATACTCAAAACTCAATTTTTGAAAATTGAATATGGGATTATTCCATCGTAAAGAGACGGCATCGGCAGTCCTTATTGCGAACGTTCGGACGCTATTTTGCCGAGTTCCTTAACGAGGGTTCTCCCGATCACCTTAGTGCTCTTACACCTACCCACCTGTGTTGGTTTTCGGTACGGTCGGCTAGACAGGAAATGATACGATGCTTTTCTGGGAAGTGTCATTCTTTGTAGAGGCTTGGCCTTGCGGCCGCACGCTCCCGAATTACTTCACTGTTTGCCCGAAGGCAGCATCCGGATTTACCAAGATGCCCAATTAATGTAATGCGCAGGGAAAGTCATATTCCCTGACAAATTCAGACGCTCCGTCACACCTTATCAACTATCTAACCGGCGCAGGAATATCAACCTGCTGTCCATCGACTACGCCTTTCGGCCTCGCCTTAGGTCCGGCTAACCCTGGGTTGATCGACATTGCCCAGGAAACCTTGGGTTTTCGGTGACAAGGGTTCTCACCTTGTTTCATGCTACTCATGCCATCATTCTCACTTTCGTACGCTCCAGCAAACCTCACGATTCACCTTCAACGCTATGTCTCATTTAATAAAAAACGGACGAACGAAACGCTCCTCTACCACACCAGTACTAAAGTACTGGCATCCGCGCTTTCGGTATCTATCTTGAGCCCCGTTGAATTTTCGGCGCAGTGTCGCTTGACGAGTGAGCTGTTACGCTTTCTTTAACAGATGGCTGCTTCTAAGCCAACTGCCTCGCTGTTTAAGCAACGCCACCACCTTTCCCACTAAGATAGAATTTTGGGACCTTAAGCTGCGATCTGGGCTGTTTCCCTTTTGAGCGTGGAGCTTAGCCCCCACGTTCTGACTCCCGTGATTTCACGTAAAGCATTCGGAGTTTGCGAGGGTCCCGAGCTGACGCCCGAAGAGCCCTAACAGTGCTCTACCACTCTACGCTACCACACGAGGCTAGCCCTAAAGCTATTTCGAGGAGAACCAGCTATTGCCAGGTTCGATTGGAATTTCACCGCTATCCACAAGTCATCCCACGGTATTGCACGGCCGACGGGTTCGGGCCTCCACGACCTGTTACGGTCGCTTCACCCTGCTCATGGATAGATCACCTGGTTTCGGGTCTCGTGCACGCTACCAATGTTATCGCGCTATTAACACTCGCTTTCGCTATGCCTCCGTCCTGGATGGGACTTAAGCTAAAAGCAACGTACATCGAACTCGATGGCTCGTTCTGCAAAAAGCACGCAGTCACCCAGCTAATAAAAGCTAGGCTCCTACTCTATGTAAGTATGTAGTTTCAGGTCTATTTCATTCCCCTCAACGGGGTACTTTTCACCTTTCCCTCACGGTACTAGTTCACTATCGGTCAATGGTCGTATTTAGTCTTGGGAGAGCCATTACCGAAGTAATGGTTTTTGTAGTCCTCCCGGGTTCAAACAGGATTTCACGTGTCCTGCCCTACTCAGGTCTTTTACCAATATGATAGACGAATCTTTCATTTACGCGACTCTTACGCTCTATGGTGGGGCATTCCAGCCGCCTTCTACTAGACAGTCTAGTGCATATTCCGGTAAACCGACGTAAAAAACCTACAACCCCCGTACACAAGTGCACGGGTTTGGACTGTTCCCTTTTCGCTCGCCGCTACTAAGGGAATACAATCGTTATCTTCTACAGTGCATTCCAAATTCTCAGGTTCTAATTTCCCGTAAAGGAAACAAGAAAAAGAGAAAAGAAATGCAAAGAGAAATAAAGATCCTTCTTTTCTTTTCCTCTGGCTACTAAGATGTTTCAATTCGCCAGGTTCGCTCTATCCCTACCTTGCAGTAGGGTAGTCTTTGCCGATGAAAGCAAAGGGGTTTCCCCATTCGGACATCTCCGGATCAAAGGTTACTCAGCACCTCCCCGAAGCTTTTCGCAGCCGGTCACGTCCTTCATCGCCGTCCATTGCCAAGGCATCCACTACATACTCTTAACGGTGTATGAACACAGTTTGACTAGCGATGCATGATCGCGATTATCGCGATTTGATCGGTATGATCGCTAGTGTCGTAACTAACAAATTGTTAGTTACTAATTAAATTACAATGTGTGATCTCACAAATTCTTTCACATATAAAGAATTCATGATCCTGAACTCTCCTTAAATTGAGTTCAGGTACTATATTATGTTGTCGAAGTTCAGGCTGATTCAACTAAACTAATCCACGATTACCTAAAGTATGTGGACTGACAACGGTTGGCATCATCTATTTTCAAAAACCGCTCCAGAGGAAACGGCTAATTCGTAAGTTAATTACGATGTCACAACGTTTCGTGGGATCTTGCAGAAAGAATAATCTGCATAACATAAGTAGTATAGGGAAACTATGAATAATGTCAAATATTGATTAAAATCCCCTCAGAGATAGTATTTAGAACAAATATAATTATATAGAATAACCAAAACGACCCCCTAAAACAGGAGGTCGTTTCTTTGCCATGATAGTTTGGCTATTTCTTGTTTCTACCACTTATATCTTCATCAAACTTTTTAAGCCATTTGGCTGCCAAATCACGGCCGCCAAGACCAAACGCTAAACCACCAGCTAAAGCTAGCATGGCGAATAACGCGGTTACGATAGTTTGAATCAATGTTGTTGCTACGTTTAATTGAGTCAGTGCCGCGAGTATGGCAAATATTATAATTGCCCATTTACTCATGGCTGCGATAGCGTTTGCGCTACCGAATCCTGCTGCTTCAATACTTGCTACAACGGTGCGGTATACGAAGTTAGATAACACAACAGAGATTATTAAGATCAATGCGGCTACTGCAACGTTTGGAATGTAAAGCAACACGGCAGTTAGGAAACCGGAAATCTCTTGTAAGCCCAGAATATCTGTGGCTGCAAGAAGAGTTACGATAACTAAGAACCATTTTACAATCTCACCAAGCAACAAAGGAATATTTACGTGTAAACCTGCTCTTTGAGCTGCGTCTTTTAATCCTTTAAGATTTTCAAACGCTGAGTTTACTCTTAGTACTACGAGCAGTTTTTCAACTAAACGACCCGCTGCTACAGCGAGCGCCCAGCCGACGAAAAATACAATGATTGCTGCAATCAGGTTTGGCAAGAAGATAGCAAACTGTGCCCATAAACCAGCTAGTGATCCAACTACTGCGTCACTATATGTCTGTGGTGCGGTGGCGCTACCAACTCCCACTGCGCCAGTGGGGGCTTGTGCCAACAAAGTTAACATTATCATATGAACTGCTCACCTCCTCTCAAAGCATTTTTTTGCATCACTTCATTATAGACAGGAGCGAATTTAACTGTCAAAGCACGAACTTCAAGTAATGATGAGAATTATCCCAATGTTATTTGTATTGAGGGTTGGTTCGGTAGTACCCCTTAGTTTTTGTGCCGTCTTTTTTTGTGTAACCACCTACCCACATTTTTTTTCGTGAGTGACTCTTGGGTTTTGTGGTGGTGTCCCCACTAGAGAACTTATTGCTGCGAGCTCTTTTAGATCCTTTTCTTTTAACACTGGCTCGCTCCATTTTCCAGGCTCGTCTTTGGTTGGCTTTGCTTTTAGTTGTTGTCATCTAGTAAGTATACAAAGAATAAAAAAACGCCCAAGAAATTCTTAAGGCGTGGTGAGCTAGCAACAAGACATGTGTCCTTCTCGGTTTGGAAAACGGTACTTGTAGCTTCTCATTAAAAGAAGGTGAACTGAGAAGCCGGGAGCTTCGCGAATGAGCTGATGGCTTTCAAGGGGGGCAATGCTTTGTTGAGACGTCAATGTGCGTGGCGCGTCATTTCCAATTTTTAGTTTTGTCTCACCACCGGCATTCCAAATAGGTCCATATTCCTCAGACACATTTATTCCAGGTTCAGGTTCATGCATATGTCTTGATGAAACACCCTGTGGTTGTATTTGGCAGATCAAATTAATAGGTGGTGTTCCGTTTTGTCCTTTCATATGTATCCACCATGGGTATAGCGAGGAAGAGCCGTCTGATTGAGATCCCCACCGACTGACTGGTTGAACACACAATTCCATTGGCGCTCGGTAACGTATGTCGAACAAAAGATTTTCATTTCGCCAGCGTAGACCCCACGAAGAGCACCCGGAAAGAAGTAGTTCGTTTGGGCACACTGTTGGGTTAATACCAATCAGTATCGGTGGTATTTCGAAAGGTAACCAATTATCGAAACTGAAGTGATGTATTTCCTTACCAACAATGCATCTACCTTTTGATGCCACACTCATGTGTAACTCCTTTATAGTTTTTTAAAAGTGCAATCTAAGTAACAAGCTTGGAAGCTTGTTTTGTAATCAGTAGTCATGAAGATACCAGCTAGCTTTATAAATACAAGAGTAGCTATTTGAGGGCTGTTTGTTGGGTAAGAAAAAAGCCCTCACACACTTTGTGTTTGGGCCTTGGGGATGGGCTGGTTTATTTAGAGCAACTGATCGATGTCAGTTCCTCCGGGTATGCCCAAAACTCATGACCGTCATTGAATTTGACGCGATGCGCACATTCCTTGCCATTGCCTTGAGACAATACGCTAACCGTCTGCCCGCTTCTTTTTCGTCCTTCGTTTCGTGAAGATTTGAAGATGAGTTCTGTTCCGACAGCGTACTTCGTGGTGTCTGACATTTCTATGCACCTTTCAAGGGAACTAGGGTTACACAAATGGGATGTCTGTATTTAAGTGCCAAGCTCGCATCGACTATCCTCAACACCATCTTCATCTCGGTTTACTAGCTCTTGACCTTCCAGGAAGACCAAGTGACCTCTTCGATTAAAAACAGGTTCACCATTCGTGAAATGAACGCGACCGCATTTCTGACACGCTAACGCTGCTTGGAAATGAGAGCAACTTACTCGCACTTGAATGTTTCGAGCGTCATCCAAATCCTTACTACACTGAGTGTTCTTACAGTCCACTTTTTCATCCTCCAAAGAGTTCAGTTTTTAAAACAACAAATGTCGTAATTACGACTTTATATTTAACACTAAATATGCGAAAGAGTCCATATTATAATTAGCTATAGTTCTATTGTCTTCTTTATTGTTGTGGACCTGAGGAGAATCGAACTCCTATCTTCCGGATGCAAACCGGATGCTCTACCACTAAGCTACAGGCCCTTTTTATATTGTGAGTGTAAACACATTTGTATCTAGACAGTGGAGTCTTGTCAATACTCTATCTAATGAGTGTTACTTTTTGTTACTAAGTTTTTGGTTTAACCTATTGTTGGGAATACTATCCCTTGGAGCAATTTAGATGCGAAGACTTGAAATATTCCAAAGGCAAATAAGAAGCCGACAAACATTAGGATTGAGCCTAGGACCTCCCAGGACAGCCAGCTAGATCCGGGCATATCAAACAGGGATCCCAGGTCTCCAACGTATTCGCGAAAGTTTCTTTGCCTCCACACCATTAGAAAACCTAGCCCGAAGAGGGCGGCGCCAAGTAGAAAGCCAAGGAATGTCATAAGTGAATTTTAGCACGAGAAGTTAATAAGGGGATAGGTGAGATTATGGTGTAGTAAAAAATTATACGTGATATTTGCGTTTAATATCTTGCTCTCGTTTTTTTTCGGCTTCATCTTTTGCTGTCTCCCCCATTGCTTTTAGCTCTTTTGGATTTTTATCTTTTAGGTCGGTTGCTTTGTTTAGTAACCACTTCTTGTTATTTTTTTTAGGGTCGTCTAGAACTTCGGCTAAAAGAGCATTTAGTACGCCACCAATTTCTGGTCCAGGTTTCATTTTTAAGTCTTTTATTAAATCATTTCCACCGATAGCTAGCTGGCTGGTGGTGATTGGTTCTTGAGCGGCTTTTTCCACTAAGAATTGTAAGTGTCGTAGCCTGTAAGGTTCTGCTTTTGGTACGCCGGATCCTTTTCGTTCTGCTATGCGTACTTTTATTAGGTCGTCAAAATTTTCCTTACCTACTCGTCTCAGTAATCTTCTGGCTCCTGTTTCGGTTACCTTACCAACGTCATAGTAGAACATGTGATGTCTTACTAAATGAACTACCTTTTTAATTAACGCATTAGAAAATTTAAGACGTTTAAGTAATTTTTCTGTTAGTCGTGCTCCTACCACGTCGTGGGCATAGAAAGTAAAATCATCGTCTTTGGGTCGTTTGGTTCTAGGTTTTCCAATATCGTGCAGGAGGGCTGCTAATCTAATAGGAAGTGTGTATCCATATTTAGCAGCGTATTGTAGAGATTTTATATTGTGTTCGAAGACTGTGAATGTGTGATGTTTGTTTTGGCCCATGCCAACTCCTTCTGCTATTTCAGGTAAAGCTACTGCTAGTAGGCCAGTTTTTTGCAGGATATTAAAACCAGTCTCTGGATTGTCACTCATTACTATCTTAACTAGTTCATCTCTTATTCTTTCGTTGGAAACTGCTCTTAAGGCGGGTGCGTATGCTGTTAAATCTTTTAAGGTTTCCTTTTCAATATTAAAATCTAATTGCGCAGCAAATCTAACAGCGCGCATAAGACGCAGGGCGTCTTCGGCGAACCTTTCGCTTGGGTTTCCGACAGCTTTAATTGTCTTATTGTTCAAATCTTTTAAGCCACCAAAAGGATCTATTAAGATCAGGCCCTCGAATATGACCTGGTGTGCTTTCGTGTCGTCGTTTTTATGTGCGGGCTTAGCGGCTATGGCGTTAATCGTAAAGTCACGTCTGGCTAAGTCGTCTTCTATTTTTTCAGTGTAATCAAGTTTGTCTGGGTGACGTTGATCGCTATAATCTGCTTCTGTTCGGTAAGTTGTAATTTCAACTTCTTTTATGGCAGCGTCTTCGGTATTTGTTAAGACAGTAACCGTACCAAATTCATTTTTATAGAAATTCTTTGGAAACAGTTTTTGCACTTCTTCGGGTTTGGCGTTTGTAGCTATGTCCCAATCCTTTGGTTTTCTTTTCAATAACAAGTCGCGCACACTACCACCTACTATATAGGCTTCGTGTTCGTTCTTATTTAACGTATTCAATATTGATTTTACTTCTGTTGGTATATTCATATGTATGATTATTATTAGTGTAGCTCATTTTAAATTCTGTCCCATAGGAAAGGTGTGTATTATGCCATCTCACTCAAAATGCAAAGGTAAATCCGAGGGTTGTGAGGTTACGCCAGGTATGTGTTTATTTGCTGAAATGTGTGTTGGCAATGGCACTGTTAAAGGACCTAACGAATTGGTGTGTAAGCTTTGCTCTGAAGAATATAACAGTTGTACAAAGTGTGGAGACCCTGTTTCGGCAACTTGTTGAAGGTTAGTGTCTCATGATATTACACAATGGATCGTTACAAGCTCAGGGTTTCTTTTTCCCCTGAGTTTTTTTATATTAATTTGACTAGTGCAAGGATTTTCTGTAATTACTACATGGTAACTTCTTAATTAGAAGTATATTTTGTTCTTTTCCTATTCTCTGAATTAGTGGAGGAAACTATGGGCCTTTGCGCGGATTGTAAGAGCAAGGGAATGCTTTGTTCAAACATGGAAGGTGAGTGTAAAAGTGGTGAAAAATGTCTTGGAGATGGCACTACGTCTTACTCTGATGACAAGTACTGTGAAGAATGTTCAGACAGTAAAAACAAATGCCAGCATTGTGGTAAAATGTTCATCCCAGTTCTGTAAAAGTGTGACACAAACGGTTCCTTATTAGGACCGTTTTTTTTGTGCGCATGCCAAGATTCGAACTTGGGACCTCCACATTATCAGTGTGGCGCTCTAACCAACTGAGCTACATGCGCTTATATCTTATTTTACAACGAACTCCTCCACTCTAACATATTACAATTCATAAACCTCAGATAGCTATTAAACCCTCTTAAGCCCTAATAAGCAAGGTGTATTTATAAAAAAGAGCCAGGTCACTTTGATCTGGCGGGGGGAAAGAGGGTGAATAATTAATGGTTACACCTTAGTGGTGGTAATCGTTTCTGCTAAGCATAGTACTGCGGCGGCTGAGGTGTTGTCGCGATGGTCGCTCAATGATCTGATTGATCGTTGAAGGGTTTCCATCGCGGTAACTTCAGAGATATTGCCGTCAGCCGATAGGTCGAATGGATTTTTATTGGAAAGTAGAACTAGAAAAAGAATTTCCAACTCATCTTCCGGCAGAAGCGTCTCGAGGTCCGAGCGTAATTGTTCGGCGTCCTCGTGATCCAAAAGGTTTCTCTTGCTCTCCATCGCACAACTCATATAACCGTCTCCTCTTTTTTGAGATAACACAATAAATTGTATTATCGAGTTAAAAGAACCGCTTTTGAAAAAGTATGACAAGGTATGATGATTTGGACAAGGACAATTATCCTCAATAAAAAAACAGCCTGTAAAGACTGTTGATGAAAGAACCTGTGAGACGTGTTGTTGGTGTGTGGTTTTTTTTATTTTATTTTATTCTTGAAGACTGCCGTCGTTTGGATAATCCAAAAAGGATGAGGCCAACCCCGCTTAATGTTATAAATTCACCTAGAATAAAGAGGAATGCTGCTGTTTCTTTTGGTTCTGGTGCAGATAACGCGTGGATGTATTTACTGATAAGGAAAACTCCTGCACAGCTAAAAACATACCCTGCGATCATAAGGGCTTTAGAAAACATGTTTGTCTCCTGGTTGTTTTTAAAAGAATGTTGTTGCTCCAAAACTTAGTGCGATTGCAAATAGTTGCCTATTTTCGCACATCGCATGTTTTACACGGAAGATGTGCCTTCCGCTTTTTATCTCCATATGGTGCCAGATGCACGCATACTTCGACCTATGTCGATACTTCGCACTAGAAGTTCCAATAGTTTTAACCTATTGGTCATTCCGGTGCGAAGTACCGCATTAATCTCCCTAGAAAGGAGGTGATCCATCACCAGGTTCCCCTAGCGATGCCTTGTTACGACTTACTCCTAATTACTGACCTTACCGTGGTTCCCACCTAAAAGGCGGGACCTTCGGGTACTGTCAGCTCTTCTGAGTTGACGGGCGGTGAGTACAAAGCCCGAGAACGTATTCACCGCGGCATGGCTGATCCGCGGTTACTAGCGATTCCAACTTCATGAAGTCGAGTTTCAGACTTCAATTCGAACTGAGATTGGGTTTAGAGATTCGCTCCCCCTCACGGGTTTGCATAAGGCTCGCTGTCCCAACCATTGTAGCGCGTGTGTAGCCCAGGGCGTCAGAGGACCATGCTGATTTGACGTCGTCCCCACCTTCCTCCGTGTTAGCCACGGCAGTCTCGTATGACAATTAACATACGACGAGGGTTGCGCTCGTTACCCCACTGAAGGGAACATCTTACGACACGAGCTGACGGCAACCATGCAGCACCTGTCTAGCGATCTCGAAGACGTCCGCCGTTTCTGGCAGACCACAGCTAGATTTCAAGCCCTGGTAAGGTTCCTCGCTTATCATCGAATTAAACCACACGCTCCACCGCTTGTGCGGGCTCCCGTCTATTCCTTTGAGTTTTAAGCTTGCGCTCGTACTACCCAGGCGGTCAACTTAACGCGTTAGCTTCGACACTGAGAGGGTCGATACTCCCAATGCCTAGTTGACATCGTTTACGGCGTGGAATACTGGGGTATCTAATCCCATTCTCTCCCCACGCTGTCGTCCCTGAGCGTCAGGACAGGACCAGTAAGCTGCCTTCGCAATTGGTGTTCCCTATAATATCAACGCATTTCACCGCTCCACTATAAGTTCCGCTTACCTCTCCCTGCCTCAAGAATGGCCGTATCCACTGCAATTTTAAGGTTGAGCCCTAACATTTAACAGTAGACGCACCATTCCGCCTGCGGACGCTTTACGCCCAATAAATCCGGGTAACGCTTGAGGCTCTCGTATTACCGCACCTGCTGGCACGAGATTAGGTGCCCCTTTCTGCTGGCATACCGTCATAGTTCTTCTGCCAGAACAGCAGTTTACAACCCGAAGGCCTTCTTCCTGCACGCAGCGTCGCTCGGTCGCACTTTCGTGCATTGCCGAAGATTCTCGACTGCAGCCACCCGTAGGTGTTTGGACCGTGTCGCAGTTCCAATGTTGGGGATCATGCTCTCACACCCCCTACCCGTCGTTGCCTTGGTAGGCTTTTACCCCACCAACAAGCTGATAGGCCGCAGGCCCGTCCGAAAGCGCCGGAGCTTTACTAGTACATAGTATTTACTCTTGAAGTATGCATTTCGCATCTAAATTCAAGCACAAATATAATGTACTAGCACATGGGGTATTAGCCATCTTTTCAAATGGTTATTCCCCGCTTTCGGGTAGGTCACCTACGTGTTACTAACCCGTTTGCCACTATCCCCGAAGGGATCGTTCGACTTGCATGCCTTATCCACGCTGCCAGCGTTCACCCTGAGCCAGGATCAAACTCTTAGTAATAACCATAAACTTTAGAAAAGCTTATGGTAAGACAATAACCAAACACCACAACGGGTGTAAGGTACCGTATAAATATCCAAATAATATACGGATTTGCAATCGCACAAAGTTTTGCATTTTTAATTCTTTACTCTTACCTATTCAGTTATCGAGGTGCTATCTGTTGCGATCAAAAAAGAGGGAGCTCTCGTGTTACTCACTCTTTTCTAATCACGACGAGAAATAATTCATCTACCCTATACGTAATGAATCCTTAAGGATTATGTGTCAAATTATAGAGTTATAACGCTTTGTGTCAAATCTAATATGGGAATACGGCTAAAAGGCTTGAATGTGCAATATCGGGTGATAATGGTTGAGATCTACTAATTAATACACTAATCCGCAGCAAATGGGCATTAGCCACATTATTAGGAAGGTAAGACCGACTCCGATAATAGCTCCCACAGTTACCTCCATAGGCCTATGTCCTAAGTGCGTTTCTAGGTAAGGAAAGCCTTCACGTTCTTCTGGGGGCAATTTGTCCACTAATTTACGTAAGGCGTGACCGTGTCCTCCTAAGAAGACTCTCATTCGCAGGGCGTCATCTACAACAAATATTGCAATAGATGCGACGAGAGCAAAAGAGACGCTTGTTATTCCCTCTACAATTCCAGTCATAGTTAGTATAGATAAAGCGAAGGCTGTGTGAGCGCTTGGCATACCACCATATCTTGGTAGTTTTTGACCCGTTTCTTCCATTCGCGTGTAAAAGCCTTTGTTTAAAAAAGGTTTTGAAAATTGAGTCAAAAGACCAACTAATATGGGGATTATAAATAGGGGTAAATTCATCTCTTTAATTTAAGGTGCAAAATGAAATAATGCTAATTGGATTTGTTTTTAAAAGTCATAAGGTTCTGGTTTATCGATTGGTTTTGTTGAACCGATATCATTGCTAGAGTTTTCACCAAAACTTGGTGGTTGGATGGGGCTTGTTGGTAGGGATCCTGAATAACCATAGCTGCCTGATCTAACATCACCGCCTGGTTGCGGTACACCTTTTGATCTGTCGAAAGGGTCAGTGTGTTTTTTGAAATATTTACGACTTGTTCGTGGGTGCCGAGGGTCTGTCTCTATGTTGCTCTGATATTTTTCGAGTTCTCTCTTGATCATTCGTGCTTCAGCTCGATTAATGCGATCTTTAGTGTTGCGTCGCCATTTTCCATAAACGGTTTCTACTTCACTTCTGTAGCCAGGGCTTCCAGGCCGAGCGGTAATACCACCGCGTTTACTGTATTTGTGCAGGTCTTGTATCGCTTGTTTTTTCTCTTTCGGGGTTAGGAATTTACGTAATTTGTAGCTTCTTTTAAAAATCTTCTCGATGCCATGTCTACCTTTGCTGTATTTACTTATATGGTCTCTTGCCATTTCTTGATAATACCATGGAATAGCGACACAGATTTTAGGGTGGGATGTTTATGGGTTTTTAAAAAGTTTGTATCAATCTGGTTTTTACTGCTCTTCTCTCCATTGCTGAATTTTGGCATGGTCACCGCTTAGTAATATTTCTGGTACCTTCCATCCCTTATATTCCTCTGGTCTTGTGTATTGGGGATATTCGATTTGTGTGTTGGAATGCTCCGGGCTTTGTGATGAGTAGCTTTCTTCTTTTAAGGATTCTGGGTTCTTAAGAACACCAGGAATTAATCTGGACACTGCTTCCAGCACTACCATCGCCGCTACTTCTCCGCCATTTAAAACATAGGATCCGATTGATAGCTCTTCATCAGCTAGGTGGTTAGCTACGCGTTGATCTATTCCCTCGTATCGTCCGCATATTAGATTAAGCTGATCTAGCTCTGCATAGTCTTCAGCTTTTTGTTGATCAAATCTTTTTCCTCTCGCTGATAGCACAATGGTTCGTTGTTTCAGCTTAGTCGTTGAGTTTTGTTTAATAGATGCCAGCGCTCCGTCGATTGGTTTAATTTTCATCACCATACCGGCCCCGCCTCCATAAGGTGTGTCATCAACAGTGTTGTGCTTATCGTCTGCATGGTCTCGAATATTATGAAGTCCGATAGCTATAAGTTTTTCTGTTTGTGCTCGGCCTAAAATACTAGCATCTAAATATGTTGAAAATATCTCAGGAAAAATTGTAAGTATATTAAATTGCATAATAGTTGTGTTCTTCTAATTTTATCTTTTTATTATTAAACAACAAATCTCGCCATGCTAGGCGAGATTTGTAATTTGATTTCAAATCTTTTATAGATTCAGGTCGTCGATAGCATCTTCTACTGATTGGGTTGGCTTTTCTTCGCCAGCTTCTTCAGTGGTTGGTGCTTCTTCCGTGGTTTCTTCGGCAGGTGCGTCAGCAGGTGTGCTAACCGGTGCGCTAGCAGGTGTGCTAGAGCCCTCTGGTTCATTGATTTTCAAGTTCACACGAGCGTTGTTTTTAGCTCCAATCACACGTAACAAAGTACGTATTGATTTAGCTGTGGCTCCTTGTCGACCGATTACCTGACCCATATCGTCAGGATTTACAGTCAGTGTGAGCAGTACACCCATCTCGTCAACCGATCGATCCACCTTGACGTCGTCAGGATGGTCAACGATTGATTTGACCACGTATTCGACGAATTCCTGATCATGACTTGGTCGTTCTTCAGTCATAGAATTCGTGAATTACAGTTAAACTGATTAAAATAGTACAGCCGAGGCTCGTTTTTTGTTTTAAGAATCTTCGACTTGACCCTTAGCGAGCTCCGGACAGCCTTTAAATTAGCATGAGACGCTAGATTAGGCAACTCTACTTAATTTTTTACGAGACTGAGGGTTACAGTATTTTATTTTTCGTCTTTTTCGTCTTTTTCGTCTGAGCTAACTTCTTTTTTATCCGGTGTGTCTGCTTTTTCTTCGGTTTTATCTGCGGGTTCCTCCTTTTTATCTTCTTTAGCTTCTCCGGTCTTATCTTTGCTCTCTTCTTCTTCGCTTTCCTTCACTTTTGGTCTCCAGCTAGTAACTTTTTCTCCTTTTATAATTTTGTTGTCTATCAATAAGTTGTGCACTGTAGATGAGGCTTGGGTTCCTTTACTGAGCCATTCTGTGATTTTTTCTGCGTCTACTTTGAATTCGTTGGTATGTGGATTGTAAAATCCGACGTCAGCTACAAATTTTCCTTTAATGGGAGCACGTTGATCAGCTACAACAACTCGGTATGTAGCATAATTCTTCTTTCCTCTTCTTTGTAATCTTAACTTAAGCATGAACCGATAATAGAGAGAATGTATATCATAGTCAAGCCTAAAGTGTGAGTAGTGGTAGTTTAGTTATAAATAATACGAACACCATATTTGCTCTATAAGTAAATGGTTCGGTTGATTATCTGTACTTTGATGTAATATACTACGGAGGTAATTTATAATGTCTTATATGCAAGAACCTGCTGTTTGGATACTAATACCAGCACATAACGAAGCTGCTTCTATTGGTGCTGTTATAAATTCAGTAAAAAAAGAAGGATGGGAGAATATCCTTGTTGTTAATGATGGAAGTGGTGATGAAACTGCTAATATTGCTGAAATACGAGGAGCTCGCGTGTTAGACTTGCCTATTCATAGAGGGCAAGGTGCTGCTTTGAGCGTCGGGTTGGCTTATCTTAATAAAAACTACACTCCCGTGGCTATTGTTACTTTTGATGCTGATGGTCAACATCAAGCTTCAGATATTAGAAAAATATTAGAACCTATTCTTGCTAATAGGGCTGATATTGCTTTGGGTTCGCGTTTTTTGGATAAGACTAATCGTATTCCTGTGGGTCGAAAGATAGTTTTAAAGGCAGGTGTTGTGTTTACGAAGTTTACTTCCAAGTTGAATGTTACGGACACTCATAATGGGCTTCGAGCTATGAACAGGATTGCCTATCACAATATAAGGTTGAGGCAGCGAGGGCCAGAGCATGCCTCAGAAATATTTGATGAAATAGTAAACCATAATTTGAAATATGAAGAAGTGCCTGTGCATATTACATATTCCGCATACTCTATAGCGAAAGGGCAAAAATCTTCTAATTTTATTTCCATAGCATTAAAATTTCTATTTCATAAGCTCACCATATGACAGTTGCAAGTGCCTTTATACTTTTCTTTACCGTATTTGCTTGGTCGCGTGTTGTCCTGCGGTACCGTGATCAACAGATTTCATGGCGTAGTTTAATTTTTTGGTCCCTGGTTTGGGTTTCCGTCTTGCTGGCATCATTTTACAAAGAAACTGCTAGCAAGGTGTCTCAGGCTATAGGGATAGGTCGTGGCGTTGATCTTACTCTCTTTTTGGCTGTACTGTTACTTCTTTATTTAGTGTTTCGTTTGTACGTTAAAATTAATCGTTTGGATAAAGACATAACGGATTTGACTATGAAGTCTGCTAGCCTCCACAAGAATCCTAAAGGTGAAAGGCGAGGTGGATGAATATAGAAAGGTCTTGAATCGATTGCTTGTCGTATTTGTTGAGCGGTTACTCTGCGATTCGCTTGGATGATTTTTCTTTTTCTTAACATGGGGGGTAAGCCTAGTAAGGCATCCCATTTAGCTTTTAGAACTGAAGCTGGCATTTCACGCAAAGCAACTGCTATAACTTCAGTTGTTTGTCCTGCTATCCACCATCCTCCGAGATGCCATAGCTGTTTGAGGGATGCGTTTTTTATTACATACCAAACTGAATTACGGTGACCCAGATACTGAGGGTCCGTAGACGCTAAAGCGTTTGAGGCGAAGCCCGTATGATAAATTATTGCTTTTTCAGCTAGGGCTGCTTTGTATCCGAGCAATCGAGCGCGCCAACCTAAGTCGGTATCTTCTGCATACATGAAAAAATCTTCGTCGAATAAGTGTCCGTGACTGTGCTCAATATCTTCTAACAGTTTTTTGGAATACAAGGCGCAACATCCAGATGGACAAAACGGTTGAGTCCCCTCCTGTTTCTTCATGTCATATCCTAGCAACGCTTTGCTCAAAACGATGCCTAGGCGATCAACGTTATTGTGGTTAGTGGCACTCATTATTGTAGGCGATACCATATCTACTTTTTTCTCTTTAGCTATTTGGAACATGTTGGTAAGAAAATCTGGGGTTACTACGGTGTCATTATTTAGAAGTAGTATGTATTTAACTTGAGGGTCTAGAAGCGCTTTGCGTATACCTACGTTTACACCGCCAGCAAAACCGAGGTTACTATTGTTTAGAATGAGAACACAGTCGTTAAGAGACTTACGTAGGCGTTTCACTTCCCTACCACCTGATCCGTTATCGACAACAAATATTTTGTAAGAAGGATATGAAATTTTTCTCAATGATTCTACGCATTGAATAGTGTTGTCTGCTCCACGCCAGTTCAAAATTACTATTGCGATATTGGGCTTCATGGTATCTCTTTAATAATGTGACCAAAGAATATTAGGATAACCCATCGTATCATTCATACTCATAACTAACCATATGTCTGTTGTTAAGTATAATCTCTCTGCTGAGGAAGTCTCCTTGAGGCGCATTGCACCAATTTGGTTAACTGCTATTGGTTCATATTTATTTAGTTTCAAGAAAAGAGTCAATAAACCGCAGCGTATAAACAAGATATTGTTATTTAAAATTGGTGCTATTGGTGACACTTTACTCACGACTCCCCTGGTGCGTTCGTTGCGTCAACGCTATCCGGACGTCGTTATTGAGTATGCTGTAGGTGCATGGTCCGCGTCAGCCTTGAAGGACAATGCAGACATTGATCGTGTTATACCTTTCGCTGATGAAATAGTTCTTAATAAACGAGTTGGTTCTTTTTTGAAATTAATTAAAAAACTACGTCGGAATCATTACGATGTAGTGTTGGTGCTTGATCGTGCATGGCAAGCTGGAGTGATAGGTGCGTTGATTGGTGGCTATACAGTGGGTTTTGATCGTTTTGGTGAGGGTTTTGCATTGAATTACACAATTCCTTACGGAGTAGAGCCACACAATAAAGCTCCTCATGATATAGATATGTATCTTGCACTTGGGCAACATCTTGACTGTGGCACAAGTGATCGAGCTATGGTTATTAGCTCGTCTGAACAGGACAGGAAATTAGCGACAAGGCTTCTTGAAAATATTCCTACTGATTCACTAAAGGTTGCGTTGTGTCCTGGTGGTGCTGATAATCCATATCAGCAAATGGCAGAGCGACGATGGCTGCCAAAATATTATGCCGAGCTTATGGACAACTTATTTGCACAACAAGCTACGATTATTATTGTGGGAGGCAAGCAGGACAACAAAGTTGTGCAAAAAGTGTTGAAGAGTTTGAGGGGTCAATTCGATAAACACCAATTTATAAATCTTATTGGTCAAACTACACTTAATGAGGCTGCTGCAGTAATTGCAAAAACAGATATTGCGGTTATGCATGATACAGCACTGATGCATGTAGCTAGTGCTGTGCAAACGCCAACTATTGCGCTATTTGGTCCAACGAATCCTAACCGGAAGAAACCATTGGGTGAAGAGCACCAAGTTATTTGGAATAACAGCGCTTGTTCTTCAGTAGAAAAAGAAAAACAGCCGTGTTATTGGGAAAATAGTTTGCTTCATGCGGATAATCAAAAATGTATGAGCACAATAACAGTTTTGGATGTATTAAATATAATCAATGTCAAAATTACAACAATCTGATAAACCGCTTTCTGTTTTTCTTCATATTCCTAAAACAGGAGGCACTGCTTTAACTAAAGAGATTACGTCGGGAATGTTGTCGTCAGAATCATTGGGCCTATATTCTAGCAGACTGTTTATTAAGGATGTCTTGAGTGATCATCTAAATAAACTTACAGATGAAAGGAGGCATGCTTTGAGGTATTTATATGGTCACTCAGTTTACTATGGCATACATAGTCTGATTGGAAGAGCGGAGGCGCGTTATCATACTTTTCTTAGGGAACCAGCGACACTGTATGTGTCGCTATATAATCATGCTCTTATGAAGCTTGGCGAAAGAGATGTTGATTATAGGGCAGAACCTATGATTGATAATGGTCGGATACTGTCATTTGAGGAATGGTTTCAAAGGCAAACGCGATCCCATAGTCTGCAAACAAGATTTACATGGTCATTTTGGTATGGAAAGCAGCAAAGCAAAGCAACTCCAACAATTTTAAAAGAGGCGAAGAAAGTACTGCATAAGTTTTCAGTTATTGGTTTTACAGAGCAATTTGATGCATCTGCTCGTCTAATATCTGAAGAATTAGGTGTGTCAAAAAAAGTTTTTGGTAAACATAATGTTTCGCCCAGGTATTATAATCCGAGAGATATAAATGAAGTCAAAGAATTAATGACGTCGCAAGGTGCACAGTGCGATTTAGAGTTATACGATTACGCTCGTCAGCTGCAAAGTAGTCGTTCAGTAAGTAACGATCAATAAATCGACTCATCTTTTAATAGTAGTTGGTTGTGTCTCTCCTATGTGGCCGTTGATTAATAGTTTCTTTTTTAAGGCAATGTTGCGATACGTTGCCTTACCTTGTTTTAATTGATGATCAACATAGTTTAGGCAGATCTTGTCTGTTTTGCCTCGAGCGATCAGCTTCCCTTTTTCTATCCAAAGACATTGCTGAGTGGAACGCATAATGCTGTGTATTTGTTGCGATACTACAATAAATCCAGTTCCGTTTTTTCTTAGTCGTTTAATTTCATTTTCACACTTTGCCTGAAAGGCGATATCTCCTACAACCAAGGTTTCGTCTAGTAGAACAACATCTGGTTTGCTGGTGATTGCTATAGCAAAGCCTAGTCTTGCTTTCATTCCCGCACTATAAGTTTTTAGTGGTGAGTGGATGAAGTCACTCAACTCTGCAAAATTAACAATATTATGGTAAACCTGATCGATGTCCTTTTTTGACATACCAAGAATAGATCCATTTAAATAAATATTTTCTTTACCGGTGAGGATTGAATTAAACCCCACACCGATTTCCAGTAACGCGATAACTTTGCCGCGAGTCGTGATGGCACCGGAGTCTGGCACCAAAATGTTGGCTAGTAATTTTAATAAGGTGCTTTTGCCTGCTCCATTGCTTCCGATTATTCCTAATGATTCACCGCGAAATAATTGCAAAGACACACTCTTAAGTGCCCAAAATTCATCATCACGTAATTTATTAGTAGGTCTTCCTAGTAGGTCATTACCAATATTATATAGTCCGTATCTACGGTTTTTTTTTGCATTACGACAATATTTTTTTGACAGTTCATTAGCTTCAAGGAATATTTTATGTTGAGTCATATTAAAATATTTTTATGCATTTGAATGCTCAATGACGCGTGGCATGGCTACACGAAACAAGGCCATGGCCATGATAAGAAACAAAAAAGAGGCTAAGGCGACAGTAGTCGAGCTTGTTATATGTGTGTTGGTTCCTAAGGTTATTGAGTCGCGAGCAGCTACTAATAAGGGGGTAGTTGGATTGAGACGTGATATTAATGCTGGTAATCCGTTACCTGGTACTTGGCTGTACACAATAGGGGTCAATAAAAACCAAAAAGGTATAAAAGCATCGACTGTATGTCTAAAGTCTTGATACATGAGACTTATTGGTGCAAGAAGCAATCCAAATGCCAATCCTTGTGTTAATAGAGCTAATATCCATAATATAGAAAAGATTGCTCCTAAGGATAAGCTGACTTTGAAGCCAGCTAAAACAAGCAACAACATTATTGAACGAATAATAAAAATAAAAAGGACTTCTCCAAAACCAGCCATAATCAAAGCTTCTCGTGGAAATCTAGTTTTGGCCATGATTGATTGAGAGCTCCAAAGCATATTTAATGGACTGTGGAGTGCTTCAATGAATCCTTGCCATAACACTATGCCCGTTAAAACATACACAGGGTATGGGATTCCCGTGTCATCAATTTTGAGAATATTCTGTGACTGTAAGAAAATGAAAACCAACATAGTGATTAGGGATGGTAAGAAAGCCCATGCCCAACCAAGTATCGATTGTCGGTATCTGGATTGTAGTTTGCTGATAAGTATTCGCCAGGCAATAGGACTGGAGGAGATTATTTCATGATACAAGGAAAGCCAAAATATCTTTGGATTTTTAAAGGGTGAAGAAAGGGTACGCGTTTTCATGTTGAGTTGTTTTTATTGGTTTTCTTATCGGCATTATCAAGGCAAGCTATTAGCTTCTGAGTAAGTATTTGTACATGAGGTTCATTGATGAATGAGACACCGGTCATGCCGTCTCCACCATGTAGTCCGGGTACTTCTTGAATATCAATTTCACCAGACACTAAAGGAGACCAACTTGTGCGAATCTGGTTGCTTGTATTCTGTTCTGTCGTATGAAAAAATGTGAGATTACCGTGATAAATATTGGGACGATATTTGAAACGAGCTTGAAGATGGGTTTCTTCTAATTTATCTAAGTTGGGGTATAGATTGCGGAGGGTGTTATGTGATCTGGTTGGTCTAAAATCTGGTGATCCTGGTGGTAGCAATTCATCAAATACTACTACTTGTTCTACAATCTCGTTTTGAGATTCAAGCTGACATGCCATCTCAAATGCAATAAGGCTGCCAAAACATACTCCGCCAAGCAGAAAAGGACCTTTGATGTCCTGTTTTTTGATTGCTGATATATTATGCTTTGCTATGTTTTCAATACTAGTGTGTATAGGCGCTTCTCCGTGTAGTCCTTGGTAGCGGAATCCCCAAAATTGTCTGTCTTTATCAAAGTGAGCAATAATGTTTGATAGTAAGTGCGGTGAGCGTGCCAATGGTGGTACACATAGAAAAGGAGTTTTTGAACCATTTGATTTAAGTAATTCTATAGCGGGGTAATGCGAAATTGTATTTTTAGATGTTTTTACTTTCGCTGCTAATTTATTTTGTACTAAGTTTGTAATATCATTTATCGTACGAAAATAGCCAACATTAATTTCGTCTGCATTAAACTTAATATTAAAAATTTCTTGCAGACGCGCCAATAAAGTCATTGTTCTAATGGAGTCGATTCCAAGCTTGAAGATATCGCTATTGTTTTTTAGATTAACATCGCTTACTGGAAGTAAATCTTTTAACAAATTTTTACATTGCTGACGAATTTTACTCGTATTGGTCATTATTAGGTTTCTTTAGTTATGAAATTACAAAAAATGTTAACGTCTTCCATTATACATATAATGGACTACTCGTAATATGTACGTATACACTATCATAGCAGCATATGAAGCAAGTAAATGTTAAATGGCATAGTCCACCCAAGAAACCGGTTTTAGCTGATGGAGATATTCATTTATGGAGAGTAGCGTTAAATCAGTTCCCTAAGAGCATAGAAAAATCACTGAAATTTCTGTCTTCTGATGAACAGTTAGTATCCAAGCAATATTCACTTAGCCAACAAAAAAAATATATTGTAAAACACCAAGCTTTGCGGAGCATTCTTGGTAAATACATTGACGATAGTCCTCAACAACTTAGATTTAAATATGGAGTCAATGGTAAACCGCATCTTTTAGGTAACGTTAAGGCAGAAAGGTTGATGTTTAATATGTCTCACTCACATAAATTAGGCATTATTGCTGTAACTGAAGAAAAAAGCATAGGGGTGGATATTGAGCACATACAGTCAGATTTATCTTTGGTGTCGTTAGTGAGTCAGTTTTATACTGAAACAGAGATTGGCGTAATTAATTCTTTGCCACTTGAGCGTCAATCGTTAGTAACGTTAGCAATGTGGACGAGAAAAGAAGCTCTTCTCAAAGCAAGGGGTGAAGATATATCTTCACTCATAAGAGCAAGTAAGTCTAAGAACACTAAACGTGTGCGTAAGTATGCGAAGAAATATTTACGGCATACATTTGATATGGATCGTGAATATGTAGCAACGGTTGTGTCAGAAAATGTAAGTCCAAACTTTTTTTACTGGGAGTGGAGGGATTAGCTCTAGATTGTTTTTTGTTGGAGATTGATCGATGTGTTGAGTTATTTGTTGAGCATAATTTGTAAACCTTGTTTGGCTGACTCAAGGTTGGGATCTATCTCCAGAGCGCGCAGAAAGGCTTTAGAAGCGTTTTGCTTCTCATCCAGTTGTAGATATGCTAATCCTAGATTCGCCCAAACATAAGCAATATCAGGATTACTCTTTGTTACTGCTTCAAGTCTTGTTTTAGCTATTTCGTTGTTTCCTTTTTTCAGGCTAACTCCAGCTCCATTTATTTTTACGTTGATATTATGCGGATCTACAGCGAACTCTTTTTTGTATTCCTTGCCAGCTGCATATAAGTCTCCTTTCTTAACATAATAATTACCAAGATTATAGTGTAAACCAGGTAAATCTGATTGCAATTCCTTAGCTATTTGTAGTTCCTTAAAAGCTTCATCTAATTCATTTGTGTGTAGATAGAAGGCTGCTAAATTACCATGTGCTCTAGCTTTGTTTGGTGATTTAGTCACTACATCCAACCAAAGTGTTTCTTCGTTTTGCCAAATAATATTACGTTTAAAAGTTGCAACAGTTGCAATTATGATTACACATCCAATCAATAGTATTCCTGTGTAGAAGCGAATTTTAGACTTAATAGCCCAACTCTCTGTAATAAACACTATTCCGGAGCTGATTGCCATAAAGAAACCAATCGATGGTAAATAAAGCCTGTGTTCAAAAATGACATCTGAAATAGGAATTATGCTGGATTCTATAAGAAGAGCTAAGAAAAAGAATAGTATACCAAACGCAGCTAATCGATTGTATCGAATCAAAATAACTCCTAAGACTAATATGATTGTGATGATTACTCCTGACAGTGCGGTTGATTTAGACACGCCGGTTTCTATCGAATAATCGTAATCCAAATTTTGGTTTGTTGGCCACACTAACAGACGAAGATATGTTCTGACAACATTAAGTTCGGTTAAAAAGTATTTTCCTCGCGTTATCTCTGTTTCGTCGGACGCTAACCCCTTTGCTATTCTTTTGAAATCAATCTTATCTAAGCTGCCTATCATGACACCATTTGGATTAATTATTTCACTTGATGATATAGTCCGAGTTACAAACATTACTGATGGAATAATTAATAGCGCGAGCAATATTGGCAGCACTCTAATTAGACGTTTTTTTATTGGTTGTTTTTGACCGAGAAAGAGAAATTCTATTAATAGTATTGTCAATGGTGCTGTAAAGGCAATTTCTTTGCTAAACATTGCTATTAGCACAGCTAGGCCAGAACCCACAAACCACCATCTGCTGCTGCCTTCGCCTCGACCTTGTACGTAAAGAGATAACCCTAGTATGTAAAATAGTGCTGCAAATGAGGTTAGGCGCTGTATTGTGTATGTTACTGCTTGCGTTTGAATTGGGTGGCTAACGAATAACAAGGCAGTTATTATGGCAAAAATCCAATGATTACTTACTTCAAATGAACCGATTTTATAATATCTGGTCATGTATGTACGCGCCGACAACAGAACTGCTAACCACCCGACTACTAGGGCTGTGGCAATATGAATGAAGAGATTCGCTAAATGGTAACTCCATACATTTAGTCCGCTTATAGCGTAGTTTACTGCTAGGGATAAATAAACAACAAAACGTGTCGAATGGTGACTCCAAATTTGTGCTATATCGAAATTTATTACAGCTGAATTTGCAACAATAGAAGTGTAGTCATCAAATATCATCGGTACCGAGAAGGTATTGATGTATCCAGCTAATGCCACAAGTGCAATAACTGCTACTGAAGCAACTATCAGACGCCATGGTGAAGTTTCTGTTAATAAGCTATTCATGGCCTTAATAATACAACATAAGAGCAAGTTGTTTAGCCTTCATGGTGCTTTGAAATATTGGTTAATTTTATTGAAAAAACCCTCGAATAACCGTGAGGGTTATCGAGGGTTCTGTCTTGCTATTAGTAAAATTTGAAAAAAAGCTTACTAATGAGTTGCTTCGATAATTACTGTGTAATGTATGTTAATTCGCCTTGTTCGATTCTAGCTGGGAATAATTGGTAGGTCATCTCGTGACTCTCTGGGGTTATTTGCAATGAACCGAGTACGCCTTTATGGGAGTTGAGTGAATTAAGGTAACTGACAATACCTTGTCTGTCAGGATTATTGCTATTAGCAATCATCATTGCTACGTCATAACCATAACCTGTACGGTGTGTTGCTGTTTTGTTATACTCGCTTTCGTATTTTTTAATAAATTCTTGTGCTGGTGCAAAGGACGGATCGTAAAATCTTGCAACCGTAGCAAATGCGTTATCAATTTTCTTGGTTACTGGAGGGTTACTAAACATCTCATTACCCATAAATGCTCCACTGAACTGAAGATCTGTGGCTTGATCAATAATGTTCAATACGTGGCCGGTAAAACCGAGGGGTAATATTACTTCAGCTCCTTGTGACTTAAGTTTAGTTATTTGACTACGGAAATCTTTATCTTTAGGAAGGAATGACTCGCTTATGACCGTTTTGTCTGTGTTTGCTAACGCCTTAGTGAGCTCCTGACTTATGTTTTTTCCGTATTCATCAGTGATATATAGGATCCCTAGTGTTGAAGCATCGGCTTTATCCAATAAATCTATATAATTTGGCGTATAAGTTCCGGCAATGGGGGCGTAGCGCCATACATATTCAGTATTTTGCGTAACTGCTGGTAGTGAGGATGCGCCAACTAATAAGGCAACTTCATTCTGTTCAACTAATGGCTTGATGGCCATCGCTACCGAGCTTAAAAGCGATATGTATATATCTGGTTTAATAGTATTTTCTAATCGAGTAAACGCGGCGACTCCATCCTTAGGGCTTCCAGCACTATCTTCAAAGAAGAATTCAATTTTTTTCTTATCAGAGGTATTAATTTCCTTCTCAGCTAGCAACAGGCCCTTTTGCATGTCGGTTCCAGTCTGTGCTGCTGGTCCAGTTAGAGGTAAGATGGCACCAATCTTTATTGGTTCTGTTGGCTCAGTAGTTTGTTGGGCTGTAACGTCTGTCTCTTTTTCATCTACCATTACATTATCTGCAGTTGTTTCTTCGGAAGGCATATTATCCCCCCTTGTTATAAGAAATATAGCTGTAGCGAGAACTATGGCTACAATGATTGCTCCGATTCCCCATTTGGTTGTGTTAGTCATACTTAATAAAATAAATTAATAATTTTTTACATCAAGGCAGTATGCCACAATCTATATTGGTGAGTCTAGTGATGGATTATTAGTGTGTGTTGTTTTTTGCCGTTAAGACGTGTCTTTTGACCTTGCCTGAAGTCGTGCGAGGTAAGGTGTCTCTAAACTCATATAGTTGAGGCACTTTATGTGGAGAAAGCTTATTTCGACAATATGTTTGTAGTTCATCAGTTGATAGCTTGTGATTATTACTGTTTGTTATGAGGACTGCTTTTAATATAGTTTCATGATTTTGCCCTTCGCCTCCAACTACGACAGCTTCTTTTATCTTTTTATGAGTTAGAAGAACTTGTTCGATTTCGTGTGGATCAATTTTATAGCCACCAATATCTATCCAGTCAGAAACTCGTCCATTTAGATGTAATCTACCCTGATCGTCTATGCTCCCCAGATCGTCTGTTAGAAACCAGCCATTTTTAAATGATTTGGTACTTAGTTGTGGGTCATCATAGTATTGTTTAGCTTGGACAGGAGACTTAATTTGTATTCGACCCACTACTCCTGGAGGCACTGTTTCTTCCTCAGCGTTAATAATTCTTATTTTCACGTCAAAGGCAGGACGACCTACTGGACCAATGTTCTCTATATGATTTTCCATGTTAATAGCTGCAACGATAACTTCTGCACAGCCATAAGTTTGTCTTAAGGGTAGTCCGAATTTTGTTTGAAAAGATTCAAATATGTTCTGTGATAAAGTGCTTCCTCCTGAAAAACATAATCGCAATGATGAAACGTCGCCTATTTCCTTGGTAGACATATCTGATAGGAGTTTAAAAGCCCAGGGCAAGGAGGATATTACAGTTACTTTTTCCTGTTGTATTAGACGTATTATCTCTGGGCGCTGGAAGGCTAATGATACAGGAGTGGCACTATTGTCGTGTGCTTCCTCGAGAAATACTACAGTGGCACCGATACCCAAGGGAGTTACAAGATACCCGCCGATCGTAAATGGATTATCAATTGGTGACACACATAAAAAAATGTCTGTGGGAGTAAGCTTAGCAGTCTCTTTTCTTATTATTACTAAGCGAGATAATCTTTTTTGAGTATGGATAATAAACTTTGGGTCCCCCGTTGATCCTGAGGAGCGAAAAAATACAAATTCTCCTTTATGGAGTTTGTGATTTCTTGATAGGGCGGTTTGTTTATTAATGTCTTTAGTCTTGGTTTGAGATATGAGGTCTTTAGCATTTACTATGGGGATGTCTTGTTTTAGATTATTTGTAGCTTCACGAAAAAATGCATTCCTGTGTTGGTCGGTTAAAATAAGGGTTGGTTTGAATTTTTTGAGATAATGTTGCAATTCTGCTTGTGTGCTGGATAGAGGGAGGAAAACCAGACGTGCTCCTATGTTAGCGACGGCATAAAAACAAACTACTAATTCAGGGCAGTTCGGTAACATTATTAATATTGTTTCTCCTTCTTTGGCACCTATTTTTTTAAGACCAATGCTAAAAATCTGTATTTGATCAAATAACTCTTTGTAACTTAGTCTATTCGCACCACATATAATCGCTGTGTGCTCAGGATTAGTCTTTGCTGCCTTTGAGATTAAATTAGTTAGCATATGATGTGTCCAGGTGTGTAATTATTGCATGATTTGGTTTAGGTGTCATTTATCATCAATATGTATGATAGCGCATTTGATTAATTTTCTGGTCTTTGCTTTATCGTCAATGAGTTGCCATTATGATGTGAACTCAACTACAACTTCGTTGACCTAACTACGGCTCTTCAAGCAGCAGCTTCTGAATACAATACACTCGGTCATCTCCTCTACTACCAAACCAACGTTCATGTTACTGAGCATGGTCACAAGATAGCTGCAGAACAGATAGCCTCAGAGATTGAAAAGATTAGAAACGGGGGGAATTAGATGAATCTAGTTGCTGCGTTTCTAATAACATTAGGTTTGCCAATTTGTTCACTTCATCTACTTGAATAGACATCATTGCTTGTGCACACTGAGTGCTCCTTGTGATGGGTATTTTTCCTTTATGGATATTAATGTGGGGGCTACCTTTGGTTGGATGGTATATAGATTTATTATTTTTCCCAAATGGAGCAAATCTTACTGGAGTATTTGGCCCAAATAAGCCAAGAGTATGTGTTTTCATTGCTGCCCCTATGTGCATGATGCCGGAGTCGTTTGCTATTAATAATTGAGCCTGACTTACCAAATAAAACAGCTGATTGAGAGAAATATTTGTTATTGAATGACTGTCGTGTTTCATTGTCTTTCGGATTGTATTGATGAGTGCTTCGTCACTTTTATCTCCTATCCAAACAATCTGTTTCTTATTTATATATACTAATTGATCAGCTAATTTTGCGAATCGTTGCCAAGGCCACATCCTATATAGGGCTGACTTGCCTACTGATGGAGCAAGCAATATAAAATCTTGTTCTTTGTATAATGCTTTTTTATTTAGAATTGTTTCAACTTTCTCACTATCTTTAACTGAATAGTTTAGGTTAGGTAAACGTGGCTTCTTTTTTATATTGCCAGACATGCTTTTAATCAGATCAAGGTTTGTGTATACGACATGTTGTTGGTCGTCGTATTTAACTGACTCATTGTAAATCTTTTGTCGTTCTCGTGTAGCAAATCCGACTCGCCATTTGCCTGTAGACCACGCCAACAAGGCAGAGACAAACAGGTAGGGTTCGAAATCCACTACGATATCAAAATGGTGTCGATGTTTTAGAGCATATCTTGTTAAGGACAATATATTTGGCTTAACAATGTGAACATTGTTTATAGTGGGTTGATTATAAAAGACTGGGGCAACGTATGGTGTTGTAATTACAGTGATTTTGGTATCAGGTTGTGCTTGTTTAAGAGCGTTGATGGCTGGTAGGGCCAGAATGCTTTCCCCCATAGCCCATAAGCGGATTACAGCTATGTTTTTTATGGAGCTTGGCTGATTAGCTATCTTTGTGGGTGTTAGAGTTGATATTATTAAGACTAGTGATTTTCCAATTACCGTATCAACAGTTCGTAAAAAAGATGGTTTCCAAGAGTTCATTATATGTGCTGTTATTCGTATTCTCCCATAAATACTTTTTGTAGAGTCTTCCCCTGTTTCATTTTTTCTACGTTGCCATGAGACTTGATTTGTCCATTATTTATAACGTAACAATAGTCGGCTATCTTAAGAACACTTTTTATGTTGTGTTCGACTATTAAGAAGGTTGTATTGAAAACACGATTAAGTCGACTGATGTCATTGAATATTTGCTTGATTAGTTTTGGAGAAAGCCCTAAAGAAGGTTCATCCATTAGTATTATTGAAGGCATGCTAATCATGGCTCTACCAATAGCTAATATTTGTTGCTGGCCACCAGAAAGGTTAAGAGCAAGTACGTTTTTTTTCTCATTGAGCACGGGGAATTCGTCGTATATTTTTCTGATTTGTTTTTGAGTTTTATTTTTTGTCAGTAAACGAGCACCCATAAAAAGGTTGTCTTCTACTGTTAGACCTGTGAAATTAATTCTGCCCTGAGGGAGATAAGTAATACCAAGTGGAGACATTTGATGTGTTTTAACGTCATTCAGTTTTGTTTCTCTGAATAGGATTTCCCCTGCACTTATATTGGTTAACCCGTAGATTGATTTGAGGAGAGTCGATTTACCAGCGCCGTTAGGGCCCATTAAAACTGAGATGCGATTTGGTGCTAAGCGCAAGCTCACGTTGCGTAGTACTAGTGAACCGTCATATCCAGCGCTAAGATTATCTATCTGCAACATAATTCAAGTTCCCAAGTATGAGTTAATAACTTTTTGATTATTGAATATCTCTGTTGGTTTGCCCTCCGCTAATACTTTGCCCTGATTGAGAACGATAACTTTATCTGCGATTTTTTTTACGAACTCAATATTGTGTTCAATAAGTACAAGCGTTCTATTTCTCTTTTTTAAATTCAGTAATATTTTTTCAATACGTTGTTGCACTACATGATTTACTCCTGCTATTGGTTCGTCGAGTAATATTAATTGGTTGTTTCTTAATAAAACCATAGCTAACTGCAATAATTTACTTTGGCCAAAGCTTAGTGATCCAACTTGAGTTTTTAAATAATTATCTAAACCATAATCTTTTAAATGTTTTTTGTATCTCTGCCAGGGTGTATTTTCGTGATGTATCAAATTATTAATAATTTTGGAATCATTGTTATTTTCAGCTATGACCAGATGCTGCCAAACTAACAAGCTTTTAAACAGATTCACTTGTTGCCACGTGCGAGCCACCCCTAGCCGATAAATATCGTGTGGTCGAAGTCCGCGCAAATTATTATCACTTAATAATATGGATCCTGAATCTGGTTTTGTGTAGCCGCTAACAATGTTAAATAGGGTTGTCTTGCCAGCTCCGTTTGGTCCAACTATTGCTGTAATTTTATTAGAGTTTGCAGTTAAACTGCAGCCATTCAAAGCGTGGGTAGAATGGAAACTCTTATTAATATTTGATACTTGCAACATACTGTTAAACAGAAGAGTATTTTCCTAGTAAACCGTTGGGGCGAAATATTAGGATTATTAGTAAAAGTGAGGCATAAATAATTGGTTTTGCAGGACCTACGTATTGAGCGGGTATATTTAAGAAATATAGTGCTTCTGGAATAAGTAAAATTATAATGGTTGCGATAACGGTTCCTCTCAGCGAGGCCAACCCTCCCAATACAACTATTGATGTGATTAAGACGGTCTCAGATAAGTAAAAGCTTGAAGGATCTATGTAAGATAATTGGTGGGCAAATAGGCTGCCAGCAATACCAGCGAAGAAAGCGGATATCATCATGTTTTGTGCCTTTAGTCGAAATATATTCTTACCAAGTGCACTGAGCGCAACTTCATTATCTCGTAAGGCTATCCATAGTCTTCCGTAAGGTGAGGCAGTAAGCCTTCTGGCAAACAATAAACTTATCATCATTATTGTTAGTACGATTAATGCGTAGGAAGTGTTAGGCGCTAACTTAACTCCCCATAAGCCTGGCTTAGGAATCCCTGGAATACCCATAGTTCCTCGAGTCAATCCTTCCCAATTTAGCAAAGTTACGTATACCAGAGAGCTGAAGCTGAGTGTTGCTAGCGCCATATATCCCCCTTTTAACTCATGTGTTAGTAGGATGAGTAGGAGGCCGGATGTAGCTCCAGTAAGACCAGATACAACCAAGGCGAATAAAAAAGGAAAATTAGATAGCGAGAGCAAGGCTGATGTGTAAGCACCAATGCCAAAAAAAGCTACGTGTCCCAAGTTTGGCACACCGGCAAAACCCATTGTTAGATTAAGACCGACGGATAGAGTCACATAGATACCTATCATTATTACTAGATGCATTAAGTAGACTTCAATCATTTATTGTTTTCTTATTGAGGCCAAAGAATCCGGTGGGCTTGAATAATAGGAAAGAGATTAGGAGGACAGCAGCAATTGCATCTTTATAACTTGAGGGCAACCATAGTATGCCAACGTTTTCTAGTAAGCCTAAGAAATAGCTGCCAAACACTGCCCCGGGCAATGATGTTACACCACCAACAATTGCACCTGTTAGTCCCTTGATCATTAACTCCCTTCCCATATATGGATCAATGTTTTGATCTAGTGTTATAAGCACAGCAGCTAAGCCGGCAATGGCTGATCCTATGATAAAGCCTGTTATTTCAATCTTTTTTGAATTTATGCCAGAAATCTCAGCTAATTCATGATTATCTGCTACCGCTCTCATTGTTTTGCCTAATTTAGACCATTTAGTGAAAGCAAATAAGATTATTAGTATTATTAGTGAGATAATTATTATTAATAATTGCAGCCCAGTTATTAGTGCGCCACTAATATTTACTCCAGGAAGATCGAAGTTAATAGATCTTGGATCGGGGCCAAACAATAATAGTAAGATGTTTCCTAGTAATATTGCGAGGGCAAGACTGGCAACCAATAAAGTGGAGCGAGAAGCACCCCTTGTTTTAAGTGGACTGTAAATGAATGCGTAAGTGAGCCAACCCAAAAAGCTTGTTGCGACAATAGTGGCTAGAGCTGAAATATATAGGGGCAGGTCTAGAAGCAAGAATAGAGTGTGAAATGTGAACGCCCCAAGAGTAATCACCGCACCATGAGCTAAGTGTAAAAAACGATTTGTAGAATGTATCAATGAAAATCCTGATGCTACCAAGGCATAAATAGAACCGGCAATCATTCCGTTGATAAGTAGTTGTAATAAAAGCATATCTAATCACTATGTTAGACAATGCCTCACAAAAAGCTAGAAGTGTACCTTTTAGGTAATGATTATGATAATAAACGTCACAATGATACCCAGAGTTAGTACCAACTGAATAATTTTACCTCCTAATATGCCTAGTATTGAAAAAAAGGCTGTTTTCCCAGCTTGATTTAAGGTTTTGCCTTCATAGAGGGCTCCTAATATAACCCCAACCACAACACCTATTAACAGTCCTAAGGGTCCTATAAATACTAATCCAGCAAATCCTCCTAATATAGAGCCCCACATGGCGTAACGTCCGCCACCGCCAAGTTTTGCACCAAGCAGGCTGCCAAGATATTCTGCTAACCAAGCTAGAAACACGACTATGCCAAAAACGACAACAGTTCCTAGGCTAATAATTGAAAAGTTTGTTGCCCACGCATACAGAAGAACGCCAAAAAATATAAAAGCTACACCAGGTAAAAAAGGAATAAAGATACCAAGAACACCTAATGTGAACAAGCTTATAGTTAGGAGCCAGAGCAATATTGAAGACACATGAAAAGTTAAATAAAATTAATGATTGATTTGCTAAGCATGTTTAAAACTCAAAAAAAGACACATAAATGATCAGTTAGATTTTGATGTTAATTTTTCGCCTAATCTTCTTTAGCAAGTTTTTTTAGTCCAGCTTTAGCTGCGTTTTGTTGCGCTTCTTGTTTGTTGCTGCCCTTACCTTCACCCATCTTCCTGTCGTCTAGAAACAACCCGATTACGAATTTTTTTTCATGGTCTAAGCCTTCCTCGTTAAGCACTCTATATGTTGGAGTTAGGCGATGTTTTTCTTGAGCTAATTCCTGAAATTTACTCTTAGCATCAATATGTGATCCGCTTTCGAGTATTTCTGGTAATTTAGTGATGATTGTTTTTTCGATGAAATCAGCGGCTGCGTCATATCCTCGATCTAAATATATAGCACCAATTAAAGCTTCAACGGTGTTGGCTAAAATGTAGTTACGTGCTTTTTCACCACCTTGTTGTTCGCCGCGAGAGAGCAGTAAGAATTCCTCGATCTCTATTTCATGAGCTACACGTGACAGCATTTCACCTCTAACTACAGCGGCTCGAAGGTTAGTTAATTCTCCTTCTGGTAAAAGATAATTTTTGTACAAATGGTCGGTTACAATTAATTCCAATACTGCATCACCTAGAAATTCTAAGCGCTCATTATGATCTAGTGGAAAATTTTTGTGTTCATTCAAGTAAGAACGATGAACAAGTGCCTGTTGCAATAATTCCTCATTCTTAAAATTAGAACCAATCTTTTTTTGTAAAATTGATAAGTCGTTCATAGCCAAAGTATTATAAGTTTATTCGTTTTTTCTGGGTTCTCCCATTTTTTTGTAAATCGTGCCCAATACCCCATTTACAAATTTACCAGAACTAACTCCACCAAAGGTTTTAGCTAGTTCAATAGCTTCGTTTATAGCTACTTTTGGCGGTACGTCTTCAGCGCGAGCGTATTTGAGCTCAAAAATACCAAGTCTGAGCACGTTACGATCTACTACTGTAATTTGCTCTATTGGCCAGTCTGGAGCAGAGGTGCCTATCATTTCGTCAATTTCCTCTAAATGATCTTTTACACCAAGTACTAAATCATAAATAAAGCCAGCATCTTCCATTCCGGGTGCGAATTCAGCGATACTGTGTTCGGTTATTTTTTTAAGTTGACCTTTCTTTTTGCCTCGAAAATCCCACTCAAAAAGACTTTGTAATGCAACGGACCTACTTAAGTGACGATTTGCCATATATTTTACGTATTAAAGATCAAATATAAAACTAACTGAACTTATAGCCATTATAAGGCCTAAAGTCAAATAAGTATAAAAAATAAGCACCTTTTTTATTGGTGATATTTGTTGCAGGTGAAAAGCTACCTAGTTAAAAGTGTATTACTGATTGTTTTGAGCTTGTTCTTCCTCTTGTGTTTCAAGTTCTTTTTGTTTGGCTTTTTTCTCTTTCTTGTCTAATTTAGCCATTACATCTATTACAGCTTGTCCCTTATATGTGCCGCAATTAGGGCATACTCTGTGCGACATCACAGGTTGTGAGCATTTGGGGCAATTGCTCAATTGAAGTTTGCTTTTCGCATGGTGACTGCGACGCATGTTTCTTTTTGAGCTAGTTGTTCTTTTCTTTGGTACTGCCATATGTAAGAAGAATATAAACACAAGGTTACTCCTAAGTCAAGAAAAAAGCTTCCTATAAGAGTATAGAGTTCCGGAGGGGCTCTTATAGCGGGTCAAGTGAGATATTACGGTGGTGGCCTTCCTCTCGTTACAAAATTCTCTTGTACACGAGTTGTTTCCTGGATGAATGAAACCGCTTGTGCTTCCATGGGCTATGACCTCCAGGTGCACGGGGAAAAGGAATCGAAAAAGCCAACGCTAAAAAAAGAACAATTTATATCAACTACGAAATAGTATATCTAATGTAATCGTGTGACAAGAAAAGGGGTGAGGTCTTATGCCTTATTTTTAATTTTTGATAATTTGTGTGTTGACGTTAGTTCAAATAATGTTTTGATCAAGCAAGTGTACTCTGTTGTTGAATTAAAACTTATGGATTACACTCATATAGCATATAGCACTAGTACCTTAACGTCTTATATGAGGAGTGTCGTTATGAGACTGTCTGACTGGAAGACTGACAAAAAACGTACTTGGTCTGAATTTAGTGAATTAGCGTTTTGTACCATCGGGGGAGTTTTTGTGGTCTTATGTATAATACTTCTGTTGATACACTACTTCACTGATAGTTACTTTTTTGGTAATCCCCTCAGGTGAAGAATAACATCCACTACTATCGTGGATTTTTTATTTCTAAATAGATATTTAAAATTACTCGCGTTGAACTGCTTCTTACTTTGATTTCTCAATAACTCGCGCCACAGGAGCATAGCTTCTCCTATGATGTTTATTTGCCCCTAAATTATTTAGCGCTGTCATGTGCACCTGACTCCCATATCCTTTATTTGAAAACCATCCATATCCTGAGAATTTGTTGTCTAATTCAATCATAATATTATCTCGATATACTTTGGCTAAAATACTTGCGGCCGCAATTGAGTAACACTCTTTATCGCCACCGATAATATTAATTGCGGGGATTTTGTCGTGAAGCTGTACTGGCGTGCCATCAATAAGTAATAGGTCTGGTAGTTCTTTTAGTGTGCTAACTGCTCTTCTCATCGCTAAATGTGATGCTTGCCTTATATTTAATTTATCAATTTCATCTACGTTTGCTTCACCTACTGCCCATGCTAATGCATTACTATGGATCCATGTGGTTGCCTTCTCTCTTTGTGCAGCAGATAATGTTTTGCTGTCTCTGATGACGGGTTTATCTGTAATATTCTTTATTTTATCAGTAAAAATAACTGCTGCAGCACAAACAGGTCCCGCTAATGCGCCCATTCCTACCTCGTCAATTCCAGCGATTAATTTAATTTTTTGCTGCCAATATTGGATTTCGTGTTTAAAAGTAGGTAATGTAGTCATACAATAAATATATAGGTTTTAGCTGTAAGGCAAAGTCTAATAATGTCCTCGTAGCTCAGTGGATAGAGCACAGGTTTCCTAAACCTGGTGTCGCAGGTTCAACTCCTGCCGAGGACACAATTTTTAAAACAGACAATAACAATCTAATATATATGTATGACTACGGTATATTTTCTTCGGCATGGTATTACTGAGCAGAATAAAGAGGGACGGATTCAAGGTCAGTTACCTGGTAAAATTAGCCTGGTAGGTACAGAAAGATATCTGGCTGCCATAACCCCCTTATTGCGAGATAAAAATCCTCAGGTGCTTATATCTTCAGATCTAAAAAGGGCCGTTGAAACCAGGAAGATGCTGGGAAATTTTTTGCAGCTCCCAAATCCACGGGAGGCCGCCATGCCTTTATTGAGAGAAAAGGCTATGGGATTTTATGAGGGTATGTTGTGGAGTGAGGTGCCCATGGAATTTAAGGAGCAACAAAAAAAAGCTCACTATGATTTTCGGAAATACGGTGGTGAAAACGAGGAAGATGTTCGAAAGCGTGTCCGGGAGGCGCTTAGAAAAATAGGTAAGGAGTATCCTAATTCAAGAGTTGCTTGTGTTACTCATGCTGGTTGGTTAAGGCAACTTGGTCAATTGGATAATCAAGAAGGAGTCTTACCTGATGGCTGGACAAATCGGACAGCTATATATGAGGGAAGTTTGGATTCGGAGGGTAAGCTGTATTCGTTTCGTCCAATTGATATTGAAGCAGGCGTGGATGTTGAAGAGGAAGAGTAGTTTTGCGAGATTAAATATAGGGGTTATAACAGCTAAGTAATTAAGGGGATAAATCTCCTATTAAGCCTTTTAGTCTTGCTAAAACAAGACAAATAAGGCATTCTCTAAATCACGTTGTATCAAAATTAACCATCTCAAAACATGAAAATTAGCCGCAGAAAAACACCTAAAAAAGATAATTTCCTAAAAAATATTGGTTTAGGATTACTACTTTTATTATTAGTTATATCTGTTGTCGGATTGTATAGTCAGCCCCTTGTTCAGAAAGAGGAGGTCGGATTGTCTCGTTTAGTGCAGGAAATTAATGGAGACAATGTAGCTTCAGTCGACGTTAATCAGGAGGAAATAATAATTGTTACAAAGAATAGTGATATTAAATTAGTAACAAGAAAAGAGGCGGGGGCGTCCATTACTGAAACACTAAAAAACTTAGGAGTTTCTGACGAGCGTATCCAGGCGGTTAACTTGTCTGTATCTAAGCCATCAGGTTTTGCTTTCTGGGCTGGTAGTCTTTTACCAATACTTCTACCCTTTTTGCTTCTTGGCGGATTTTTGTGGTTTATGATGCGAAGTGCTCAGAATGCTTCTGGCCAGGCTATGGGTTTTGGAAAAACAAAAGCTCGTCCGGTTGAATCGGAAAAGAAAAAGCGTACTACGTTTAGTGATGTGGCTGGTAACGTGGAGGCAAAGAACGAGTTATTGGAAATAGTGGAGTTTTTGAAGACGCCAAAAAAGTTTCAAAAAATGGGTGCTCGAATACCTAAAGGAGTATTGCTGGTTGGACCACCGGGTACCGGAAAAACTTTGATGGCACGAGCTGTTTCTGGTGAGGCTAATGTACCCTTCTTTACTATTTCAGGATCTGAATTCGTAGAAATGTTTGTTGGTGTTGGAGCTTCAAGAGTGAGAGATATTTTTCAGAAAGTGAAACAACATTCCCCTGCTATTCTTTTTATTGATGAGTTAGATGCTGTTGGGCGTCATCGTGGTGCAGGCTTAGGTGGTGGACATGACGAGCGTGAGCAGACTTTGAATCAAATATTAGTTGAAATGGATGGGTTTGAGCAAAATGAACAAGTTATTGTAGTGGCTGCTACTAATAGACCGGATGTTTTAGATCCAGCTTTATTGCGTCCTGGTCGGTTTGATCGTCAGGTTGTTATGGAATTGCCGGATATAAAGGAGCGAGAGGCAATAATGAAAATTCATACAAAGAAGATTCCTTTGGAGAGTGATGTTGATTTGCGAAATATTGCCGAAAGAACACCTGGTTTTTCTGGAGCAGATTTAGCCAATCTGGTTAACGAGGCTGCAATATTAGCTGCTCGTAAGGATAAGACTAAGGTTATACAGCATCACATTGAGGAGAGTATTGAAAAAGTTATTCTTGGTCCGGAAAAGAGAAGCAAGGTTTTCTCTGTCGAAGAGAAAAAAGTAACTGCCTATCATGAGGCTGGGCATGCTGTTGTCACTTATTTCACGCCCGATTCTGACTCTGTTCGTAAGATATCTATAATTGCTCGTGGTCACGCTGGTGGGTACACGTTAAAATTACCGGAAGAAGACAAGCGATTACATACAAGGACAGGCTTTTTCAGTGAGTTAGCAACATTAATGGGTGGGTATACATCTGAATTAATTAAATTTAAAGAGCTTACAACCGGAGCTAGTGATGATCTACGTAGAGCCACTAATTTGGCTAGACGGATTGTAACAGACTTTGGTATGTCGGATCTTGGTCCGATGACTTTTGGTCAAAAAGAAGAGTATGTGTTTCTTGGCAAGGAGTTGCATGAGGCGCGTAATTATTCGGAGGAAACAGCTGCTAAAATAGATAAGCAAATTTCTAAAATTCTAACAACAGCCAATGAAAAGGCGCAGGAAATTCTAGAAAAACATAATGATAAGTTAGAGCTCATTGCTAAAACTCTGATAAGGGAAGAAACCATCGGTCAGGAACGATTTAAAGAATTAATGAGTGAGGATTATAGTCCAGATACTAAGGCGGCCCCTTTAACTCCTGAGACAACCAAACCATCAGATAATAAAACAATTGGTAACGAACCATCTGGCAAAGCATCCCCTGCTCCAGCTGCTGCTTAATAAAATTTTTGCTCAAAAAAAAGCCAGAAATGCTAACCGAGGTTAGTTTTCTGGCGTGAAAGAGTATATCAACTAGAGCGCCATGCTGTTTGTGAGGATGTCATGTGGCTGACCCTCAGTTTTGGCTGCTGGTGATTGCAATTCGAATCTGACCTTTCCGTTCGTTACTCGATTGTGTAGATCTTCTATCGAGCTACAGCCTAGGTACTCAAGACTCTTTCTGAGGGTTGCGGCAATCTCTGGTAGTACAATATCCAGCGAATCTTGGGCGGGCACTAAGCCTTCAACTCCCTGAGCTACGATAGTATTGTTACCGTGTGATGTGTTCCCATACCGCCGAGATCCACCATCTCTAATTGCGTTAGCTGAACCCATACCGCGATATCGTTTGAAACGACGACCGTATGGGTCTTTTTCTTCTGTCGCTGGAGATTCTTCGCATCCTGCAATAAAGCGTCCTAGCATAAGAGCATCAGCACCACAGGCAATTGCTGCAATCATATCAGCCGTTGTGCGGATTCCGCCATCGGCCACGATGGATACATTGCGTTTATGTGCCATCAAGCTGGTGTGATAAACTGCGCTTAGTTGAGCGCGACCGACTCCGATTGCTTGTTGGGTTGTACATATAGATCCGCTACCCATACCAACACGCAAGATGTTAGCTCCAGCTGCAATGAGGGGCTCTGCTTGCGCAGGTGTTACCACGTTGCCGGCAATAATTGGGATTTCTTCGCTTAGTTTGCGGATGTGCTTTATTAGATCTACAGCGAAACGAGTTGATCCCTGAGCACTATCTATTACTAAAACATCTACACAGGCCTCAAGTAATGCTTCTACCCGATCTCGATCTCGCTCATGCGTGGAAACGGCAGCTCCTACTTGCAGTTGCTCGTTTTGGTCGAGTAGAGAGTTTGGGAACTCTTCTGCTTTTGCTACATCTTCCCGAGTAACAAGTGCATGCACGCTACCGTTAGGGTTAAGCAACGGCAACTTACTTATACTAGGATGGTCACGTAAGATCTTGCGGGCGGCAGACAGGTCACTCACCTCGTCTATCTGACGAACTTCAAGCTGATTGAGGGGAATCATCACTTCTTTCAGAGGAGTGTTCTTGTCTGGCTCAAGAGAAACGTTCCCTTTCATTACCATGCCCACAAGTTTTCCGGTTAAAGTCCCGTCTTCTGTAACCAGAATGGTTGAAAAGCCCTGTTGGGTTTTTAATTGGGTAACTTCACTACATGGATCATTTGGTTTCCGGCACTCTGGGTTATAAATAAACCCCATTCGGAAACGTTTCACTCGATGTACCATGGCTGCTGCTTCTTCGGGCGGAAGATTGAAGTGAATAAAACCCAAAGCTCCATGTAAAGCCATGTGCGTAGCGGTTTTCCACTCCGTCACTGTATCCATAGGTGAACTTAAAAGAGGCAGGTGAAGACGTAAGTTGGGCATTAATCTGCTTTGCAGGGAGATATCCTTTCCTGATACTGCACTAAAGCTAGGTAGAAGTATAAGGTCATCAAATGTAATGCCTCTACCTCGTCCAAAAACATCTTTACAAGTGAGTCCGTTCCCATCCGTCAAGATTTCTGAAGAATTTGACATGGCAATCTCCTGTTCTATTTATGCTTGTTGTTTAAGAACTAGCTGGTAACTGAATTTATAAAAAGTAGGTGCTCTGGGCTCTTATGTCAAACAAAAACTTTTGTTTTTAATAAATAAATAACTAACTAAAAAATGTGTTGCTATGTAGGCGTGCAGGAGTATAAATAGTGCCAGGTGTAGTATTTGCTCTTTGAAAATATATTTGTTTGCTAATTGATAGCAGAACAGGAGGCTTTTGTTATGGTGGTTACTGCAAAACAGGCTAATTTACTGAAACAGCTCAATCTTCCAGTTCCTTCCAGTCTTCAGATAGCTTCACGTTTGCTGACTTTTGCTCTCCATGGGAATGGGTTTATTAAACTTGATAGTAAAGAGCGGCGCGTATTAATTCGAAAATATTGGGAAGAATGGGTAAGCAAGCCAGTGCAAATTGTGAGGGGCGGGCACTGTTTTCAGGGCCAGTTTGGTCACATTGAGTATCTTAAGGCTAGAACAAAGGCTGAGATCAGTGATCTTATTTCAACGAGAAAAGTCGCTAACCCACTCCCATTTATTACGGCTGTCAGGATTGATCCTGCTACCTCTAAAATCCTTACAGAGATTGGGCTGACCAGCTTAAAAAGGGTTGAGGTTATTCAAAAAAGATTGTTTTCACCGTGACAATTGTATATCAGAGCTAAGCTCTGATTTTTTATGCGAGCTAACGTGGCGAAAGAAAGCGTAAAAATGTAATTCATACTTTGCAGTATATGCGTCTAAATTGTAAACTTATGTTTATGAGATACATTTCGCGTAGTGCCGAGAAGTTTGTTAGAGATTCTTTAGATAATAGAAAAATCCTTTTTTTGCTTGGTGCAAGACAGGTCGGAAAAACAACTTTGATTGAGCATATACTTAATACAGGCGAGGGTGAGATGTTGAATATGGATGCTCAAATTGATCAGGCTCGCTTCAAGGATGCATCTGAGTTGGAGCCTATTGAGGGTGTTCGTGCGCTTACTTCAGGTAAAGTCTTAGTCATTGATGAAGCTCAACGTGTACCGCATATAGGGCGCATTACTAAGGGATGGTATGACGCACGCGTGCCGGTCAAGATTATTCTTCTTGGATCTTCTAGTGCGAGTTTAGCAAGTATAGCGGCTTCTGAATTAGTGGGGCGGAATGAAAAGTTGTGGCTTACTCCCCTGCTTTTTGAGGAAGTGCTTGCGGGGCAAAAATGGTTTTCTGAAACGCGTACTCCCCAGCAGCTTCAGAAAAGTTTTCCTAAACAGGTTCAAGCTATTTTGATGCAGCGATTAATCTTTGGGAGTTACCCCGAAGCTTTCCTGACAGATGATTCTAGAACTTATCTAGAAAATCTTACTAGTGATTATTTGCTCAAAGATATATTTACTAAGTCACTTGTTCGTTCACCTGAAGATGTTCGTCGTTTGCTTCTTGAACTCACCCGTGAGATTGGTGCTACTGTCTCGGTTTTGCAGCTTGCTACTCGTCTAAAGTTATCTCGTCAAACTGTCCAACGATATCTGGATTTGCTTGAGGGCATTTTTGTTATTTTTAAAATTCCTGCTTACTACACGGATGTTGCTACTGAGGTTACTAAAAGTTATAAGTATTACTTTTGGGACACTGGTGTTAAGAATGCGCTCCAAAGAGAATGGACTGTTTCAACGAAACGAAGCGACATTGATGCTTTGTGGGAGAATTGGGTGGTTGCAGAGATTATGAAGTTGAGTCGCACATATCGTCGACACGAGGATTTATTTTTTTGGCGTTCGCGTCACGGAAGTAATGTGGAGTTGGTTGTGAAGCAAGGGAGCAAGTTACATCCCTTTAATATTTGTTTTGACTCTCTTATGGCAAAACCATCGCGTGCGTTTGCTAATGCTTATGGTGTAGAGCCTAAAATTATTTATCCCGATAATATTCTGGAGTTTATTCTTTGATAGTGTGTAGACGCGCTGGGATTCGAACCCAGGACCTCGGCCTTATAAGGACCGCGCTCTAACCGGCTGAGCTACGCGTCTGTGTACCTCTATTTATTGCACCAAAACCACATTTTGGCTATAGTCGTTGCGTAAGATAAGGGTATAATTGAATCTAGAATAGAAAAATGTAAATTGTAAATTCACATATGCGCGTATAGCTCAGTGGTTAGAGCGCTACGTTGACATCGTAGAGGTCGGAGGTCCGATTCCTCCTACGCGCACCATTTATTAGGATAAAGTTTGTTTGTGGTTGACTTAGTGCTTTATTTGGGCTTTAGTTACTTACATTATAATAATTATATGACTGAAGAAAGTACTCAAACTGAGAAAATAACAGTAAGTGATCGTGAATCTGGTCAACGTCTTGATATATTCATTTCTAGTCGTTTGCCTCAATATTCAAGAGCTAAGCTGCAAAAAGCGATAAAGAGTGGCCAGATTACCGTTGGCAGTAAAACTGTAAAACCTCGTTACCTAGTTCACGCGAATGACCAGATTCTTATAGAATTGATTGAGAAGTCTGTTGTGGTGTCTGAGCCAGTAGAAATGCCCAAAATTTCGATTATTCATGAAGATAGTGAGCTGGTTGTAATTAATAAGCCAGCGGGACTATTAGTCCATCCTACTGCTCAAAATGAGCCTGTTACGATTGCTTCTTGGTTTGCAGAGCGTTATCCAAAAGCAACTGATGTTGGTGAAGATTCAACTCGCCCTGGAATCGTGCATAGGCTTGATCGAGACACTAGTGGCGTGATGGTGTTAGCAAAAACAAAAGCATCATACGAAAGCCTCAAGAAGCAGTTTAAGAAACACTATGCTAAAAAAGAGTATTTAGCTCTTGTTTATGGAGTCCCAAATATGAAAGAAGGAAGAATTAATCAAGCAATAATACGAAGCAGACAGAATCCATCCAGGCGAACTGTGGTTCCTAAGAATAAGGAATCAATTCTTGTGGGTAAACCTGCTATAACTGAATGGATACGAGAGAAATCTTTTCAAAAAAAGTATGCTCTTTTGCGAGTATTTCCTTTGACTGGTCGTACTCATCAGATTCGTGTTCATATGCATTTTGTTGGTAATCCTATCGTAGGTGATCCATTATATGTGTTTAAGCGTCAGAAATCCCCGTCAGGCGTCACACATCAGCTTCTGCACGCCGAAAAGCTGTCTATTGCTTCATTGTCTGGAAAGAAAAGAATATTCATTGCAGCGCTTCCTGTGCGATATGCAGAGATATTGGATAAATTGCAAAAAAAATCAAATTAAATATATATTTCTGGTATCTTGAGTTTAATTGTGAAGACAAATGAACTTTTCTAATGTTTACAAGGATTTCAGCTTAGAGGTTACGTCTCTTGGTTATGGGCGTGTTGAGCGTGATGATCGCCTATTAGATGTGTTGCCAAAGCAAACGCGTGAAAAAGGTGTTGAGCTTTGGGAGAAGCAAGATAGTAAAGAAGTTTCAATAATTCAGTTGCGGCTGCCATTCAGTGTTAAAAAGATTAAAATATTTACGATTCAAAGGAAGCAACTAGCAACAGCTCTGCAGAATAATTTACAACTTAATCTGGAAGATTATCAGGTTACGGATAATTAAATATTATTTTTTGAAGTTTGATCGAATCTAGAATATTTGGAAAATTTTCCCAATAAACAATACATAAGCTATCAGGTACATGGCACCTTCCCATAAGTGAATTCTTCTAGAGATTCCGGATATTACGAATAGGGCGGTTGCTAAAACCATTGCTGGGACCCCAACATAGAGTGTTTGATGATCAATCACTAGTGGTGCAAACAGTCCAGGTAGTCCGACTACGACTAAAATATTAAATGCATTGGATCCGAAGATATTACCTAAAGCAATGTCTGATTTATTCTGTAGAGCTGCTTTGATTGAAACTATTAATTCTGGTAGTGAAGTACCGAAAGCTACAGCAATGATAGTGATGGATCCTGCTCCTACATTCCATATATCCGATAATGCTATTACAGAATCAACTAAATATTTTGCACCGATAGCTAACCCAATTATTCCGATTATTAGTAAGCCAAAATCTTTTATTCCTATTTTTGGTTTTCTGAGCTTGCCACCCTTTTCAACGACGCTGCCTAACTTCATCAATCGACGTGTTAATCGAGAGGGCAATTTTTTCATATCGCTGACTTTCTCTTGATTGAACATTATGTATGACAGATACACGCCATAACCGATTAAGAGCAATATTCCCTCACCAAAGGTAACTACTCCGTCAAAAACAACTCCTAAAAACAAAACTGTACTAATTGCGATTAATGGGAGATCTAAGTCTATTAAGTCCTTATCTATTACTAGTCGGGTGCCGATTATGGCTGATGAGCCGATAATTAATAGTATGTTTGCCACATTGGATCCTACAGCATTAGCTACTACCATTTCATTAACTCCTGACAATACTGCTGCAAATGACGATATGAGTTCAGGAAAAGAAGTACCTATACCTACTAGCAGCACACCTACTACGAAAGGTGACATACCTAAGGCTAAACCAATTCGTTCAGCTCCCAATACTAACCAGTCAGCGCTTTTGACTAAAGTAACTAGCGATACGATGAATATAATAACCCAAATAATAGTTGCGAACATTTTTCTAGTTTACTCTATCTACTGGTACTTGTAACTGATTTTTCAACTCATCCTTATATTTCTTCCAAAAAATTGGTAACTGAGAGTGGGAGCTTATAGCATCGGGCATATTTTCTAAGTTAAACCACTTCAACTCTACAATTTTATGTGGTTCTCCTATTGCCACTTGGTCTTTACTAACTTGAACTAGATGATCAAGGGCTAGCCAATGAGTTTTATGACCTTCGTTGATTCTGTGCACATCACGAAATCCAAGATATGAGGAATTAATTACGTCTGTGCAGTATTCCTCTTTAATTTCACGGTGCAGTGCTCTTTCAACTTGCTCATCAAAATCTAGGCTGTCGGCACCAACATCCCATTTGTCTCCTTCATCACGGCACTGGTTACTACGTTTGGCCATAATGAAACGACCGTTGCCATCATGGCACAAAAATACCACTGTAATGCCTGTATAATCTATACCTTTTTTCATATTGTGGTGCCCGGGGCGAGACTCGAACTCGCAAGCCGTAAGGCACATGATTTTAAGTCATGCGTGTATACCGATTCCACCACCCGGGCTAAAAAAGAACATTGCCTATGAGACGTCGGGCGGATTCGAACCGCCGTACGGGGCTTTGCAGGCCCCTGCCTAACCACTCGGCCACGACGCCATACCTACATTCATACCAAACAAATAGCAGCCTGGAAAGCGGCTATTTTAACTATATTACGACTATAGCTTTATTCTTTATTTTCTTCTTCGGATTCCTTGGGTTTTTCTTGTTCTGGAGCTTTGTCGTTAACTTCGGTGTCTGGGCTGGTTTCTGCTTTTTCTGCTTCAGCTTCTTTCTTAGCTTTTTTCTTGTCTGAAGCTTCTTTTGCTTCGGCGTCGGCTTCTTTCTTAGCTTTTCCTTCGGCTAAGCGTTTCTTCTTATCTGCTGCCTTTATTAGGCTTTGCATGGCTTTTACGTCTTCTTTAAAGCGTCGTCTTCCTGATTGTCGTAAGTAAGATAGTTTGGCTCGTCTAACTTTTTGGCGCTTCACAATTTCGATGTTGGTTATAAGGGGGTTATATAGTGGGAATATTCTTTCTACTCCAAAGCCGCTAACTTCTCTGCGGATAGTAAAAGTAGTCGATGGTCCGCTTCCTCGCACCATCAAAACTGTTCCCTCGAATGTCTGTAGTCGGGTCTTTTCTTCTTCTGTAATCTTCATTTCTACGCGCACAATGTCGCCAGCTTTCAATTTTGGACGCTCTACGTCTTTTGTTTGCTCTTGTTCAAAATGTCTTAATAGATCCATAGTGTTGTTACTGACGTTCTAAGATAGGTATTAATAATAATGTAAGTGCAATTATAAACACATGATCAAACAAAGTCAATTGCTGCTATGTGCGCATAAACAGATAGTACAAGCAATAACGTTAAGAAGATACGTTATAGGCTCCTAGAGTGTTGCGAATGTGGTATTAAGGAAGATTGATGACTTCTAACTTAAGTATCCTGGCTCCATGTTGTATGGCTTCAAATCTACTTGGTTTCCATATGTCTATTACGTACTTACCGTCATAACGAGAGTTCATGCGATCAGCGACTGTATAAATATTGTTTCCAATCCGAACTGTGGTTCCAAAGGGTAAAAAATTAGCTGCTATTATTCCTGGTCCTACTTTAACGCCAGATGCTGTCATGAATGGAGATGCATCTGTTTGGTCGCGTGTAGAAGAGTAGGCCATTGATAATACTCTAATGGTAGTGCCTTCCGCTAAAGAGGAGCGTACTTCTAAAGAGCTAGATTTAAGAACGCGAGCAACTGTTTTTCCTTCGGGGTAGGCTTCAATACCTACAACAGCTACATTATCTAGGTTGGGGTCGCGGTTAAAGATTAGGGTTAAGTGTGTCAGTTCAACGTCATTCACGAAGGCAAGCGCCTGTGCAGGGAATAGGCTCATACCTACAAATATCAGTAATATCATGGTTTCAAAGGCATCATATAATAGCTTCCAGCCATGATGGAGTAACGTCGAATTACCTGTTTGTGTCGTGTGTTTGTTCATATTTGGTATACAAAAAGCCTGATTTCTTCGAATCAAGCTCGTTTGTATAATATCATATTTTACGTGTCGCGTCAATCGTAGCATGGTGAATTAAAGCCCGAAGTGCAACAAAAGGCATCTTGAGTTGGTAAGCTGGTTGAAGTCGTAACCTTCATCCTTAAACCAATAACAAGATGCCGTATACA
>Ga0233437_1000814_pt1 | contig 65235 bp, 55 predicted proteins | sample SI_122_August201_FD_182714 | JGI IMG/M metagenome (GOLD analysis project Ga0233437, IMG submission 182714) | Seawater microbial communities from Saanich Inlet, British Columbia, Canada - SI_122_August2016_200_MG | ecosystem: Environmental > Aquatic > Marine > Inlet | place: Canada: British...
GCCTATGCAGATCTTCAAACCCATGATATTCCTGAAAAGAACGATCGAAGAAAAATTCTGGCACTTTCCATGGGATATTCGGCATGGGATGACTTTATCAAAATCTTAAATAGTCACATGCAAAAGGTCCATTTTCATTTCAATCAATTACTGGTGTCGGAAAAGCAAGAAAAACCAGATAAAGAGATTCAGGATCTTAAAGAGTTATGGATCAACATCAATGATCCCCAGTATGCTGCTGATGCCATGGCCATTGGTGGATTTAAGGAACCTGACAGGGTATTGGACATTTTAAGATCCCTTGAAGAACATCCAAATACAAAGCGGCTGACGCCAAATGGAAGGAAAAAACTGGCCCGACTGATTCCCGTTCTGGTTAAGAAGATCGGTCGGCAAAATGATCCCGATGCCGTTTTTGTAAAGTTAATTGATCTGATCATCACCATTGAAAGAAGAACCTGCTATTTGTCTTTACTCATAGAAAATAAAAGGGCACTTGAAACATTGATTACCCTTGCCTGTAAAAGTCCCTGGATTATTACTTTCCTTTCAAACCATCCTGCATTGCTGGACGAGCTTATGCATCCTTCAACCCTTTATTCTCCACCCGGCAAGCAGGCACTGGAAAAAGAGATGGACATCCGAATGGCAGCTATTCCGCCTGGAGATCTGGAGTTTTTGCTCGAAGAATTATGCATCTTCAGGCAAATTAATTATCTGCGGGTTTCAGCTGCAGATGTAAGTGGAAATTATCCATTGATGAAAGTCAGTGATCATCTTACATATATTGCCCAGACTGTTCTTGCTCAAGTGCTTCAGATTTTATGGGACACCGTGACCCGAAAATATGGAATTCCCCAGGGCTTATCAGATCAAACCCTTGAACACTGCGGGTTTGCCATTGTCGCATACGGTAAAGTAGGTGGACTTGAAATGGGCTATAAATCAGATATTGATATTGTTTTTTTACACAAGGCAGATTCAGGGATTACAAAGGGGAAAGACAAAAGCATTGATAATATCCGGTTTTATTCAAATCTGGGTCAGAGAATTATCAATGCCTTAACCATACATACACCTGCAGGTAAACTCTATGGTGCAGATATGAGGTTGAGGCCTGGAGGGAACTCAGGGATGATCGTTTCCCATATTGATGCCTTTGAAGATTATATGAAAACTCAGGCGTGGACATGGGAGCATCAGGCATTGATAAGGGCCAGACCTGTTGCCGGAGATAAAGCGCTTTGTTCAAGGTTTGATGAGATTAGAAAAACTATTTTAACCCGGAAAAGAAATGCCCCAACCTTAAAGTCAGAGGTTGGTGAAATGCGCGAAAGGATGCGGGCTGAGCGTTTAAAATCCAAAAAGGACATTTTTGATTTAAAGCAGTCAAAGGGCAGTATTGTAGATATTGAATTTTTAGTACAATATTTAATTTTAAAAAATGCTCATGCCTGTCCTGATTTAACCATTTGGACGGATAATATAAGGCTTTTGGAGAGTCTTGATGGAGAAGGGATAATAACAGGATGTGAGAGTGAACGACTCCAAAATGCTTATCTTGTCATGCGAAAGGCCATACACAGGCTCAATCTCCAGGAAAAGAGCCTTGAGATACCTCAATCCCGTTTTGCTGAAATAAGAAACCATATAATTGATATATATGATAAATATTTAGCTGATTAAGTAGTGTCTGGCCGAAAGCCCCGTGTTTGGGCGAAAAGTTGCCCATATACAAGGCGCAAAAAAATCTTGAAACCGGAGTGTACTATTGTACATGAGGCCCGATTTATAATTTGGCAAAATTTTGCAGCAACGCAGTAGATGGGTGAGTTTCCGTTCAAACACTAAGAAATAAACACAAGACTCAGCCAGGGCAGATAAGTGATTACCAGGACAGCTAAAAGCAACACCAGCATGAAAGGAATGGTTGCTTTATAAATTTCAACAATGGGTTTATTAAACCTATATCCTGCTATAAAAAGGTTCATTCCCACGGGCGGGGTGAAATATCCTATCTGCATATTGGCAAGAAAAATGATACCCAGATGAATTGGATCAACGCCATACTCCAGGGCAACCGGCAGCATTAGCGGAACCATGATGATAATGGCTGAAAAAATATCCAGCATGGCGCCAAGAATCAAAAGAAAGATATTTAAAAGAATTAAGAATACAAGTTTGCTGCTCACAAAGGTCTGGCAGATTTTAAACAATTTCATGGGAACTTCTGCATCAATCAGGTAATTTGTAAAGCCCAGAGAAACTCCCAGGATTAAAAGAATTCCACCCACCATCACCATTGACTCCCTGATGATAGCGACAAGTTGGGAAAGCTTTATTTCTTTGTAAATAAACACTTCCACTATCAGGACATACATGGCAGTGACGGCAGCTGCCTCGGACACGGCAAAAAATCCCGAGTAAATACCTGTAAATACAAAGAAGGGCAAAGGGATTTCCCAAATAGCCTCTCTGACGGCAGACATGGCCTTTTGTAGAGAAAAGGATATCAGGGGAATTTTATTTTTTCGATTGGCCCAGATACTCCATGAGGATAAAAGGAGGATCATTAAAATCGCCGGTAGAATACCGGCAATAAATAATTTTTCAATGGAGATTTCCTGTCCTGAACTCATCTGCTGTGCTATGACCCCATAGAGAATCAGGGGAAGGGAGGGTGGAAGCAAAAGTCCTAAGCTCCCGGAAGTCGTTACAAGCCCAAGACTGAATTTGTCTTTATATCCAGCCTGTTTCAGGGCCGGATACAATAATGCTCCCATGGCAACGATGGTGACACCTGAGGCTCCTGTAAAAGCTGTAAAAAGAGCACAGACAATAAATGCAACAATGGCAAGCCCTCCGGGCATCCATCCAAAAAAGGCCTGGGTCAGCCGGACAAGACGTTTTGAAGTATTGCTTTCTGCTAAAATATATCCGGCAAAAGTAAATAAAGGCAATGCCAGGAGAATAGGAGTGTCGGCTATGCGAAACAACTCAATGGCCATTACGGATAGATTAATATCTCCAAAATAAAACCCAGCCATGGCGGCGGCAATGATAACACTGAAAAGAGGTGCGCCTAAAATCGCAAAAAGAATCAATATGGCGATGAGTAAAACTATCATTGCGGGATATGCTTAAACAATTTTGTAAGACAGGTAAAGGACAATAAAAGATACCTGAAACTAATAATAATAAATGATACCGGGATAATGCTTTCACAGACCCAGGCCGGGATAGTTGCAAATGCTAAAATCCCTTCATTTTTTTCCATCATAACAAAAATAAGGCTGTAGTATGCCATTACAGCGCAAACCAGACTAGTGAAAATAGATATTATAAGATTTGACAGTTTTTTTATCTGTTCAGGAAGGTATCGGGATATAACGTCAATACTGATGTGATGATTGTCTCTGCTGGCAACCATTGCACCGATAAGGCCGATCCACAAAACAAGGATTCGCACCAGCGGGTCACCCCAGAGAATTCCTGAATCAAACAGATTTCTTAAGAAGATCTGTAGCACGGCTATAAATATCATCAAAAGCAGAAGTCCTACGAGAATACCATCTTCAATTTTTTGAAGAAACGCTTGAATATTTAAAAGGAAGACTGGTTTTTTATTGGTCATTTTTGGTTTGTGCGTTTGAATGAAAATCTATAAGATGGTTATCCAGTCGATCCGCCATATCCCGTGGAAGAATACCGGATTCCACCATTTTTTTGGATGCAATGTCAGCTATTTTTTGCCACTCAGCCATATCGTCCTTGGAAGGTGTTATAAATGTTATCCCTCTGTTCTTTAATGCCTGGATCGCATTTATATCATCCTCCCTGTTCTGGATATCAATTTTATTTAATGCTTTGGTCATGATTTGTGTAACAATTTTGCGGTCTTGCTCGTTGATTTTTAAAAATTTCTCTTTATCAACGGCAAGAACTGCATGAAGATAAATCAGGGGTATATTCGTTATATATTCAATCTGGGTATGCCATTGCAGAACAACAGCTCCAACAGGAGATGTCGCTACCGTGTTGATCAAACCGGATTGAAGGCCGGTTCGCACATCTGCAATGGATAATGGAATGGGTGTGACACCAAAGGCTTTAATTGAATCCTGACTGATTTTATCGTTATCTGGAATCCATACTTTTTGATTTCTTAAGTCCTGTACCGTTGTAATGGGTTTTTGTGACATAATGTATGCAAATCCACCACCAATGAGTCCGAAAGTCACAAACCCGGCATTATCAAGCCCATCAATGACATATTGGTCCATATACTTTCTAACATAGTCTACTTCTTTTATCGTTTTAAATTTCAAAGGCTGAGCATAGATCTGGTTTGCCGGGAAAAACTGTGAAAGGCTTCCGGCAACAACTGCTCCACCTTGTAACTGACCAATGCGGATTTTTTTTAAAACAGTTTTATCATTGCCCATGACACCGCCGGGATAAAATTTAAATGTCACACGATTATCCGTTTTTTGGGCTACCATTTCTGCGCCTTTCCGCATTTTTTCCATCCACATGGAGCCTTCAGGTGACAAGGTGGCAATTTTCAGTCTGACTGCATAGACAGTTTGGGTTAAGAGCAGAATAAACAATATCAAAACAAGCTTTTTATAGATTTGGAAAATCATGAATGTCTCCGAGTCAACAATATTTAAAAATAATCATTCGCACTATTTATCAATTCTTGTGCCTGTATTTTGGCCCAGGTATTGATAAGGGTATACCCCTGTACATAGGGGTCGGCCGCCATCACCTCTTTTAGCAATTGGTCATGAAGTTTTCTATTAAATATCATCTTTGCATATGATTTGGCAAAAAGAACCTTGACCATCAGGTTTTTTCCCTGGGATAAGGTGACTGCCTTATCAAAATATTGTTTTCCTAACTCTGGTTTGCCTCCAAGAGCAGGCGGCAGCAAGGTTGCCAATGTTCCCAGGTAGAGGTATGCGGCACCCTCTTTATATGTCTCATCAAGTTCAACTACTTTTTGCATAATCAATTCAATGTGTGCCATGTCTGCGATGGCATTAAAATCACTCTTGTTGGCCATGATCCAGGCTGACCAAGCATTGCCCAGGGAAAAAAGAGCAGGGACATTCTCGATTTTCATTTTTGAAATGATTTTTTCAAAATCTTCAAATGTTTCTGATTTAAGTTTGCAAGCATATTTTTTGTCAAGGCAGATTGCCTGGTTTGCATAATTCAAGGCTTTTTCAGCCATTTTTTTTGATCGATCAGTATCTTTTACAAACAGATCTGCATAAGCTGTGTACAACATGGCGGCCGTGGACAGCAGGGTTTTGTTTTTCGGATCTTTGCTGATCATACTGTCCACCATCAGCAAATAAGCCGGGGCGCCTTGTTTTACCATGGCTAAATCATCATTGTTTAAAATGGTGTCGGAAAGATGTCCCATCATATCTGATGTGGCATTGGCCATGATCAGTGAACAGCCTGATGATAAAAAAATATTTATTATGCAAAAAGAAAAGATTGCAATAGCTGTGAGGGATTGCCTTAACTTATGGCTCGCCTTATGGTGAAGGATCATCAATTAATCAAAGCCTTTATCTATTTGGTATGTTTCATAGCCAGCAATTTGCCATTTGATTTTGAAAATTAACGCGTTTGGGAAAAAAAAGCAACTAGGGATTCACAGCAAATATTTGCCAGAGAAATAAAACAACCCCAAATAAAAATAATTCATATTTTTTCAATCATAAAGGCCAGTTTGGGTCGGCTTTTTCCCCTGTTTTTCATTGTTGTAATGATCATGTTTTTTTAGAAGTCATATCCTTATAAAGCGTGATAGAAAAACAGGTTCCCTCATCAGGATTAGAATCGACATAAATTTTGGCCCCGTGGTCCTGGATAATGCCATATACCACAGAAAGCCCCAGGCCTACACCTTTGCCTTTTTTCTTTGTGGTAAAAAACGGTTCAAAAATTTTTGATACAATATTTTTTGGTATGCCAGACCCCGTATCTTTAATCATCAGCCCAATAGAGGATTGATTTTGTTTGGAAAAAGTTTTTATGGTCATACGTTTTTTCCTGGAATTTGTCATGCTTTCAACGGCATTGGAAATCAGGTTCATGAGCACTTGTTTTATCTGGTCTTCTGATCCCTGAATCAAAGGCAGATTGTATTCAAGTTCTTCTAAGATATGGATGTTGTTTAATTTTAAAAGGTTGGCATTTAATAAAAGAGTCTGTTCAATGAGATCATTAAGATCAAATTTCACCAATTCAATTTTTGACTGGCGGGCAAACACTAGGAGGTTGCTGACAATACGGCTTATCCTTCGTGTTTCGCTTTCCATGAGTTCCAGGTATTGTAAAAATTGATCAATGTTTTTTTGATCAACCCCATCTTCTTTTAATATTCGTTTGCTTAGCATCACAAGATTTAATATGCCGGCAACAGGATTGTTGATTTCATGGACAACAGAGGAGGACAATTTACCCAAAGAAGCCATTTTGTCTTGGTGGAGTAGTCTTTCATGAGTTTCTTTCAGCTGGTGGGTTCTTTCTTCCACCTTTTTGACAAGAAGGTCTTCGGAAAGTTTTCGCTGGGTAATATCCCGACTGATTTCAATAAATTTTGAAATTTTTCCTTTTTTTTCCCAGATGGGAAACACAGTCAATTCCGTGTGCCGGGGTTCACCATTGCTGTCCAGCCTTGTCAGCTCGACCCGGCAATGTTTTTTGTTCTTTATGGCTTCTTCAAGGGGGCATATGCTTTGGCAATTGCTGTTTTCCCTTGTGTCTTCTTTTAGTACTTCAAAACATTTACGGCCGATAACATTTTCTCTTGAACATCCCACTTGTTTTAAAAAAGCCTCATTTGTTTCCATGATCTCTTTTTCTGGTGATATTATCAATACAAAATCTTTGATACCACTGAGAATGGTTTGTATCTCTTTTTCAGGCAGGTTCACAATCACATCCTTGCTAAAAAGGGTTATAAGCAATCGGAAATATTGTTAATTTCTAACATAGGACCGATTATGAATGCAAGTTTAAATAAAGTGTTGAAATAGTAGAAATAGATGTCGGAAAATACAACAGTGACGAAGATTACCGCCCATGTATGAAATTTTTCTCATTGATTTGCAAAACAATTTATCTACCGTCGTAAAATTCTACAACTTGAAGTAGCCATAGTCTTCAGTTTCTGTTATGCCGATAATTCTAAAGCCCACCAATTGACATGGATCTCAACACTAAAATTATATGTTCCGTCCGTCTGGTATCCTTTTTGCTCTTAGTAAATGGGTAACCAGGCAAACAGTAAAATAATCATTCATTAAAAGGAGAAAAGACAATGAAACAATTAATGAGAACGGAAAAATCTAAAAACATCTGGAAAGCAAAAAAAGACAAAACCGATCATCCCTGTATCTGGATGCAGGCCGGTGTCGCAAAAAAGAAAAACTGCAACAACTTTTACGACTGCACTAATTGTAAATATGATAATTCCATGGCTAAAATGGCAAAAGCCGGCAAACACATCACATGGCAGCAAGCCTTGAGAAACAGGGACAGCAAGGATAGAGCCTGTAGGCATACACTGACAGAAAGGACCGAAACCAGGATCTGCCCCATGAATTATAATTGTCAGCGGTGTGATTTTGATCAATATTTTGAAGATACCCTTTCCCCGAAGACAGGTCATTCCATGGTATTTATGAAAGATGTCAAAGGCTTTGATATTGCCGATGGATATTATTTTCACACAGGCCATACCTGGGCCAGCATTGAAAGCGGTGGCCTCATTCGTATCGGCCTTGATGACTTTTCATTTAAGGTCCTGGGCGGCCCGGATGCCTTTGAGCTGCCACTGACAGGTCAAGAACTCAATAAGGACAATGTAGGATGGGGTTTGAAAAGAAAAGAAAATATAGGCGATATTCTTTCTCCTGTGAACGGAGTTATTACAGAGGTAAATAACAATGTTAGAAAATCTCCGGATCTTTCAAAGAATGATCCCTATGGTGATGGATGGCTTTTTACCATTCACAATTCTGATATCAAGGGGGTAGTTCATGATCTTAAAACCGACAATGATAGCGTGGAATGGCTGGGACACGAAGTGACCACCCTTGAAAATATGATTGAAGAAATAACAGGTCCTTTGAGTGCAGATGGCGGTTTGTTAAAACCAGATGTATTTGGAAATCTGCCTACACTTGGCTGGAAAAATCTGACCCGTACTTTTCTTAGAACTTAAATTTGTTTTTATCCATTTTTTAATAAGGATGCAGCAAATGGAAACAAAATTACAAAATAAAACGTCTCCCTGCCTCTGGATGCAGGCAAAAGTCGTAAACAAAAAAGTATGTTTGAGAGACTTTTCCTGTGCAGCCTGTAGATTTGACCGGGCTTTAAGAAAAGCCTGCCATGAAAATGAAAATCTTCAAAAAATGGGTGTTGCTCGAAAGGGAAAAAGGGGCAGTCTTATTTTCTGGAAAGACAAGCTTAGAAAGCAGCCCCTGGCAAAAAGACCATGCATCCATCATATGAAAGGCCATATTGACTTTAAAACCTGTCCAAAATCTTATCATTGCATTGATTGCGAATTTGATCACTACTTCCATGATCAGTTCAAGGTTTATACCATGGTAAAACCTGTAGCCTTTAATGATATCAGCGGTATATCCCTGCCAGTGGGGTATTATCTTCATTCAGGGCACACATGGGTTAAAATTGAAGACCACAACAATGTTCGTATAGGTATTGACGACTTTGCTTCAAGGGTTTTAGGAAAATTTACTGCCATAAAAACTCCCTTGATGGGTAAACAGGTTTTCCAGGGGAAAAAGGCTATCCAGTTATCCAGGAACCAGCATATGGCATCCTTTTTATCCCCTGTCAACGGGGTTGTCACTGAAGTTAATTCAAAGGTGAATAAAAGCCCTGGTCTGATCAACAATGATCCGTATATAGACGGATGGATTTTTAGCCTTTATTGCCCAAACCTTAAACAGGATTTGAAAAAATTAATGTTCATGGATTCAAATAAAAGCTTCATGAACAAAGAAGTGAACAGGCTTTATGCATTTTTAGAAGAAAAGACACAGCTTGCAGCAGCAGATGGCGGAAGCCTGGGTAAAGATCTTTTTGGAAATCTGCCGGAAAATTCCTGGGACCGTCTCTTAAAGTTTTTTATTCACTAATTTGCTTGATGTTGTCAGATAAGAAGATATTGCAATACCGGCAAAAGTGGCTTGATTTTTTGTCAACATCTTCAAGTTTTCTGCAATAGTGCATAATACACCTTTGATCTTCGCAGTGTCGAAGATCAAAGGTGTGGCCTAGTTCGTGGATGGCCTCTTTTACGATTCTTTTGCCCCCTTCAATAACAACCATGACTTCAGGGCCCGTAACCAGCCTGGCAATGGATACAATGCAGGCTTTTCCACCCAGCTGGGCTTCACCATATACATGGGTGAGGATTGGGATAAAAAGATCTTCATTTGTCACTGCAATAATCTTTATACAATCATCCGGCGCATTTTTTTCAAGTGCTTCAAGGATTTTTGTTGAATGATATTGCCTGCGCTCTGGATCATAGGCAAACAAAATATCGTCTAAAATCACCTCCACCCTGGCACTGAACCCGAAAAACTTTCCTACATCCCTTGCAATGGTCTGACTCATCCAATGTGGAATATCTCCAATAGGGGAAACAATAATTGTCTCGGTATTATTCATTTGCCAATGCTGGAACCTCAAGTTGTGCTATTAGTCAAGATCGATTTTCAATTCGTATCGTTTGATTTTATTGTACAGGGTTGATCTGTCAATACCAAGAATGGCGGCACTTTTTGAAATATTCCAATTGTTTTCAAATAAAATTTTGGAAATATGATGTTTTTCCACATCATTTAAAGAGAAATACTTATTTTTCAATTCGTTTTCCAGTTTTTTTACAATGGGAAGATCCAAGGGTGTAATGGTCCGGGTTTTACAAACCACCACAGCTCTCTCAATGGCGTTGGAAAGTTCCCTCACATTTCCAGGCCATTCATAGAGCATGAGTTCATCCATGGCATCTCTGCTGATTCTTTCAACTCCCCTGTTGATTTCCTGGGTGGTTTTTATTAAAAAATGTTCTGCCAGTAAAGGAATATCTTCTTTACGTTCCCTTAACGTGGGCATCGTAAATGTGATTACGTTCAATCGATAAAACAAATCTTCTCTGAAGGTCCTATTTTCAATGGCCTTTTCAAGGTTTGCATTGGTGGCGGCAATCACCCTGAAGTCGGCTGTAATGGGCTGGGTACCCCCAACCCTGTAAAATATTTTATCTTCCAGTACTTGGAGCAGATCAATCTGCATTCGCATGCTTATTTCACCGATTTCATCCAGAAACAATGTCCCGTTGCCGGATAGTTCCAGACGGCCTTTCCGAGTTTCCTTGGCATCTGTAAATGCCCCTTTTTGATGGCCGAAAAGTTCGCTTTCCATGATATGTTTTGGAATGGCTCCGCAATTCACACTGACAAAGGGGCCATTTGAAACCCTGGAGTTGGAGTGAATTGCTTTTGCAGCAAGCCCTTTTCCCGTTCCAGTTTCACCCGTGATAAGAACAGTTGTTTCCGTGTCTTTGATATCTTCTATCAGGTTGAATATTTCCTGCATGGGTCTGGATTGACCGATCATGCTTTCATACCGGGTTCTTTGCTCGTAGTCTTCTTTTAAAAAAAGGTTTTCTTTTATTTTTGCCCTGTGTTGGATTAGTTTTTGGATGAGTACCCCTAGTTCCTCTGGATCAAAAGGCTTTAAAAGATAATCAAAAGCATGGTATTTCATGGCCTGTACTGCTGAAGGAATGGAGCCAAAGGCAGTGACCATAATCACGTCAATATCAGGGTAATGCTCTTGTATATGCTTGAGAACATCCATTCCACTGATGCCATCCATTTGAATGTCCAGCAAAAGAAGGTCAAAACTTTTGGTTTTGAGAATATCAATGGCTTTTTCGCCGCTGGACACGTTTTCCACATGATACCCGTCTCTTTGCAGCCAGCCTGTGAGCGATTCTCGAATAACCAACTCATCATCAACCACCAGAATCTTTGTTCGTTCCATCCAAGTCTCCTTTATTGTTGAAAGGATTAGAGAATAAAGATAAATCTTGGCAAACTATGTTTATATAACCGTGATTCTATAAGATCTTTTTTTTTAGCTTATCCGAAGTTGAATTATCCCAACGCTTAAAAAGGTCATGGGCTATCCCAAAGTAATCCAGCACCTTTCCAACGGACTGATTGATAATATCATCAATGGTTTTTGGATGATGATAAAATGCCGGCATTGGCGGGATAATTTGTGCCCCCATGTCTGCTGCCATTGTTAAAAGCCTTAAATGACCTTTATGCAGAGGAGTCTCCCTGAAGAGCAGGGCCAGTTTTCGTTTTTCCTTGAGTTGGACATCGGCAGAACGGATTAATAGATTATCCCCATAGGAGTTTGCAATTCCAGACAATGTTTTTATAGTACAAGGGATTACCACCATGCCCATATTCAGAAAGGAACCACTTGCAACGCAAGCTGCAATATCTTTATTGGCATATGTAAAATCTGCCATGGCAAGGACCGCATCCACATCAAAATCAGTCTCAACTCTGATATTGAGTTTTCCTGGTTCTGAAATAATAAGGTGGGTTTCAATGTCACTTTTTTTAAGGGCCTCAAGCATCCTGACGCCATAAATTACGCCGCTTGCCCCGGTTATTCCTATAATTAATCGTTTTGTCATCTTGTGACTCCTTTGATTGTGACTGTATAAAGCTATTGCATGTGCGTAAGTTCGTCAATTAAATTGTATCTTTTTTTTAAAACTAAAGAGATATTGTTTTTCAAGTTTATATGGATTGACAAAAATATGCCCAGTCCATATAAACCCTAATGTTGCAACGTTAGGGTAAATTTGAAAAGCAGATAAGGATTGGAAATTTTATAAATTGAACAGAAATGAAAAAAACCATTAAAGATAAAGCAAGGTGTATTATTAATGATACAAGGGTCATGACCCTTGCTGTTTCAAATAAGGATGTCCCATGGTCATCCCCTGTCTATTTTGTGTTTCATGACAATAGATTTTATTTTTTTTCTAATGAAAACTCCAGACATATACAATATGCTGAAAACCGGAAAATTATTTCTGCTTCCATTTTTAAAGATTCCGGTCAGATGGATTTGATTTTTGGATTCCAGATGTCAGGAAAGCTTGAGAAAATATCAAAAAAAGCTTTGTATCTAACTATTGTTAAAAAATATGTTACCAAGTTCAGTTTTTTAGAACAGATATTCGGACCGGGAATAATTGAAAATAAAGATTTTTTTTTAGAGAAATTCAAGTCACATCTCTATTGCTTTCATCCAGATATTGTTTTTTTGTCTGACAATTCCAAGACAACAGATAAAAGATTAAAAATAGATTTGAGCAAGATAGCCTGAAAAGTTTAAACTTATTTCATTTGCGGTCCTTAGTTTTCAAGAAGGCAGATGTTGTAACTGTCTATATCAGGTCTTATAGTATGAAATATTAAAAAACTAAATTTTAATTGTATCATGAGAGGATATATGCGTGTTTTTCAAGCCCTATTGATTCTGATCATCATTAATGTCACAATGGTTTATGCCCAGAATAAGCCGCCTGACCAGCCTCCCGCTAAAGTTGTTATCTCAAAAATTGTCTTTCAAAAGCTGGCACAAAATCGGTCTTTTATCGGCACTCTTTATTATGATCGGGTCAGTCATGTTTCCTCAGAAGTCTCAGGTCTTGTATCTAAAATAGATGTCAGGGACGGAGACAGGGTTAACAAAGGGATATCTCTTGTAAATCTTGATACGGAAATACTTGAAAAAGAGATTTTAATTCACAAAAATCTTATTGATCAGGCAGTCCTCCATATAAACCATTCAAAAATAAATTATCAACGAATGGATTCCTTGTATAAAAAAGGCGGGATCAGTGAAAAACACTATGATGATGCCACCTTTGTTTATCAGGATGCCCTTTTAAAAAAAGTGTCTGCCGAAACAATCTTAGAAAAACTTTTGATTCAAAAACGCAAAAGTGTGATTAATGCACCATTTGATGGTATTATTCTTGAAAAAAATGTGGATTCAGGAGACTGGGTTCAACAGGGTAAAAAGCTTATAAGTATCGGGTCTGTAAATGATCTTTTTATAAAAGTCCCTGTGGCGGAAACCTTGTTAAAATTTGTTATAGTTGGGCAAAAAGTTCGGGTTATCATTAATGCCTATAACAAAGAAATGATTGGTACCATTGATAATCTATCCCCTATAGCAGATGCAAAAACCAAAAATGTTTTTATAAAAATACGAATTCCCATGTTAACCAGGGTGGCGCAAAACATGTCGGCCATAGTGTTTATTTCCACGGGCAGCGAACAAAAGCTGGCTATGATTCCAAGGGATGCATTATTCAAGTTTCAGGGGAATGATTTTGTTTATACGATAAAACAAGCAAAGGCGGTCCGGCTGCCGGTAAATATCGTGACCTACCTGGGTAAATCCATTGGTACTGATAATGATCATTTTAAAGAGGGCATGCCTGTAATAGTTGAAGGGAACGAAAGGTTACGTCCTGATCAGAGAGTTGTTATTGTTGGAGAAAATTAGATGGATATTATCCGCTTTTTTATCCGGAAACCCGTAACAGTGGCCGTGGCGGTAATCCTGACTGTTATGTTCGGCTTTATCGGGTTTCAAAAACTGCCGGTCCAGCTTACACCTGATGTGGAAACGCCTTTGATTACTGTTAACACTGCCTGGTATGGTGCCACACCCTATGAAATTGAAAAGGAAATCATTGAAAAGCAGGAAAAAGTTTTAAAAGGTCTGCAAGGGCTGACCAAGATGGAGAGTTCCAGTTACAACGGTTTTGGTACTATTACCCTGTCCTTTGAAATTGGAACTAATCTTGATGATGCTCTGCTCAGGGTATCAAATAAAATGTCTGAAGTGGGCAATTATCCGGAAAATGTAACCCGGCCGACCATAGAGTCTTCCGGGGCCAATAGTTCCCCGATCATATGGATGATCCTAAAGACTAAACCAGGCAACACAAAGCCTATCAATCAATTTAAAACTTTTTTTGAAGATAATGTCCGGCAGTATCTGGAGAGGGTTAATGGGGTTGGCTCTCTCCTTGTATTTGGAGGCACTGATACAACTCTGGATGTGATCATTGATGCCCAGAAAATAGCCCGTTATAATGTATCCATAAACCAGATCATTGCATCTATCCAAAGAGCAAATCAGAATATTTCAGCGGGAATTCTGGGTATGGCCAAAAAAAATTATCGCATCAGGACCATAAGCCAGTTTCAAACCCTGGATGATGCCCTTGATGTGGTCATCTTTGATGATGGAATAAACAGGGTCTACCTAAGGGACGTAGCCCAGGTTAAAAAAGGTTATAAAAAAGAAGATGCTTCCGTACTGCATAGTGGCGTACAGGTTGTTGTGGTTGCAGTGAGAAAAGAAAAGGGAGCCAATGTTCTGAGCATGACGGATGCAGTGGAAAAACAGGTCCATCATTTGAACAAAACTATACTTGCCGACAACAAGTTGATCTTGAAAATGGTTTATGATCAGCGCCCATACATTAATACTGCCACCAACCTGGTTAAACGCAATATCCTCATCGGCAGCATTCTGGCGATTGGTGTTCTTCTTTTATTTTTAAGAAGTGTAAGGACCACATTGATCACAGGCATTGCCATTCCCATTTCTGCCATTGGTTGCTTTGTTTTTCTGTGGCTTTTGGGAAGGAACCTGAATGTTGTGAGTATGGCAGGGATTTCATTTGCAGTGGGCATGCTGGTGGATAATGCTATTGTGGTTCTGGAGAATATTGACCGTCACCGCAAGATCGGCAAAAACGCTTTCGATGCCGCTTATGAAGGGACACAAGAGGTGTGGGGCGCTATTCTTGCCTCTACTGCAACTACAGTGGCTGTCTTTTTGCCCGTCATTTTTATCCAGGAAGAGGCAGGGCAATTATTCCGGGACATTGCCATTGCCATTACTTCTTCTATTCTTTTAAGCCTTATAGTTTCCATTTCCGTGATTCCCGCCCTGTTTAATCTGTTTTACAGAAAAAGCAACAACATCAAGACCAACAGGATACAAAAGAGCAGTATCGGATTGTTTTTGTCCGGCAGTATATTGAAATTGAGCACCCTGTGCATGCAAAATGCCTTTACCCGGTTGACAACCATTATTGTGTTTACCAGTCTTTCTATTGGTTTGACCTCCTATCTTTTGCCAAGCGCTGAATATCTGCCCCAGGGCAACAGAAACCTTATTTTAAATATTCTGATTCCACCACCTGGTTATTCTGTTGATAAACTCAAAAACATGGGCAAATATATATACAAAGAAACCGAACCTTATTTCAAGGAAGATGGCAAGGATGGTTTTCCACAGATTAAACATATGTTTTTTGTGGGTGCAGATCGTATTACTCTTTTTGGAGGGATCAGCACCCATGAAACTCGTGCCCACGAGCTAATCCCGCTTTTCAGCAAGGTAATGGGCTCGATTCCCGGCGTTTTTGGTGTCAGCATTCAGGCTGGAATTTTTGAATCTGGTATTGGTAAAGGCAGAACCGTGGATGTTAATATTTCAGGAGAGGTTATGGATGATATTATCCAGGCCGCATATACACTTTTTGGAACCATAACCGCAAAAATGAAAAATACACAAGTCCGCCCTGTACCATCTCTTGAAGACAGTTATCCTGAAGTCAAAATCATTCCAAACAGAGAAAAACTTGCTGCAAATGGACTTTCCGCCCAAGAACTGGGTGTGTATGTCGATATCCTGATGGATGGCCGTAAAATTGAGGAATACCGACCCGAGGGAATCAAACAGGTTGACCTGGTGCTTAAAGGCCAGCCCTCTTTTGGCAGCTCGCCGGAGGATATTCTGAACTCTACCATTGTCAACAGATTTGGAGATCTGATCAGGGTCAGGGATGTCGCCCGGATCAAATATGACCAGGGCATGCCCCAGATAAATCACCTGGAGAGGGATCGCACCATTACTTTACAGGTTACTCCGCCTGGTGACCTGGCTTTGCAGTCAGCCATGGAGCAGATTGAAAATGAAATTATCCCCTCTCTTGAAAAGTCAGGAAAATTTAAAAATGTTAAAGTAGACGTGGGCGGTAATGCAGACAAACTTGTGGAGACAAGGCAGGCACTTCAGTGGAACCTTATTCTGGCTTTGATAATTACTTATCTTTTGATGGCAGCTCTATTTGAAAATTTTATATATCCCTTTATCATTCTTTTTACTATCCCCCTTGCTGCGGCTGGGGGTTTTGTCGGTCTTTTTGCGGTCAATAAATTTATTGCTCCCCAGGGTTTTGATGTCTTAAGCATGTTGGGGTTTATCATTTTAATCGGTACGGTGGTAAACAATGCTATTCTCATTGTCCACCAGTCATTAAATAATGTTCGATATAATGGGCTCATAGGTAAACAAGCCGTGGCAGATGCCGTTAAAACCCGTATCAGACCCATTTTTATGAGCGCCACAACAAGTCTTCTGGCCATGATGCCCATGGTATTGTCAACAGGATCGGGCAGTGAACTGTATCGCGGATTGGGTTCGATTCTGCTGGGCGGCCTTGCCATGTCAACGGTTTTTACCCTTTTTGTGATTCCTTCCCTGCTTGTTTTTGTTATTGGTTTTGAAAAAGGTAAAATTAAGAAACCAGAACAGTTCTCTTGACCTAATGCAGAAAATTATTTATCGTGTGAGAATAATCTTTTATTCAAAGTGAAATGCTTAAATGAAACAAACTAATATCTTTATTTTTATTCTACTCCTCATTTTTATGCTTTTTTCGGGAGATCTGCTATATGCTTCTCAAAAAAAGCAAAAAGTGTATGTCATTCCTGTTTCCGGAACAGTGGAACCGGGTATGGCAGCCTATGTCAAAAGAGCCCTGGAAGAGATTAAAAATGAAACAGATGCTGTTTTTGTATTTAAAATGGATACATTTGGCGGCAGGGTGGATGCGGCACTGGAAATTGTGGATACGATTTCCAATGTTCCCAAAGGAAAAACCATAGCATTTGTGGAAAAAAGAGCCATTTCCGCCGGTGCCCTGATAGCACTTTCCTCAAATTTGTTGTTCATGAAAGACAACACCATTATTGGCGATTGCGCACCCATCATCCAGACCCAGGAAGGCCAGAAAATGGCCGGCGAAAAAATTCAAACCGTTCTCAGGGCAAAATTTCGTGCCCTTGCAAAAAAAAATAATTATCCCGTTGTTCTTGCCGAATCCATGGTCACCATAGATATGGAAGTCTATCAGGTGACAATGGACGGGAAAAAAAGCTTTATAAATAAAAAAGCCTATAATGATCTGACAGAGGATGAGAAAAAAAAGATCGGCAAGAAAAAAACAATTGTTGCCAAGGGAGAGCTTTTAACCATGGATGACGCAGAAGCCTTTGATCTTGGATTTTCTCAAAAAAGTGTTAAAGATATCAATGAAGTACTCTCAATTTTAGGCTATGAATCAACCAATATCATTACCATTGAGGAATCCTGGTCTGAAACATTTGTCAGATTTTTACAGCCGTTTTTACCCATACTGATGCTCATCGGAATCGGTGCCATATATACGGAAATAAAGGCACCCGGGTTTGGTATCCCCGGGATTGCCGGAATTATCTGCCTTGGCCTGGTCTTTTTTGGTCAATACCTTGTGGGTCTGGCAAATTATACGGAATTGCTGCTCCTTCTCATCGGTGTTCTGCTTCTTGGTGTGGAGGTGTTTGTCCTTCCAGGATTTGGTGTGGCCGGTATTTCGGGTTTGATAGTGATTGCCGCAGGTCTTGTTCTTTCTTTTCAGGGGTTTGTGATTCCAGATCCATCCTTTCCCTGGGAAGGCACTTTATTGATGAAAAATCTGGCCCAGGTGCTGGGTTCTTTTATGTTAGCCTTTATAATTTCTTTGTTCATGATTCGTTTTGTTTTGCCACAGATTTCAAAAATAGTAAAAGGACCATATCTTGAGGCAACCTTATCGAACTCCCATGTGGATGTCACAATGGATTTAGGAGTGAAACCGGGAGATACAGGGATTGCCCATACATTTCTTCGTCCATCGGGAAAGGTAATGATAAACAATAAAAAAATCGATGCCATCACCCAGGGCGAATTCATTGAACAGGGAACACGGGTTTTGATTGACAAAATGGAACAAAACCATGTAATTGTTAAACCCAAAATATCTTAAAATATAAAGGCCCTGAATGAAACCCTATATTTTTCCCATTCTTCTTCAGATAATTGGAATTTTGGTCGTCATTGCTGAAATTTTTATTCCATCATTGGGGCTGTTGTCGGCAATTGCGCTCAGCGTATTTTTTTATTCCTTATACCTTGTATTTACAACCATATCCACGACAGCGGGATTGATTTTTACGGGTCTGGACATTGTTCTTGTACCTTTGTTAATTATTTTCGGATTGAAAATATTGGCCAAGTCTCCTTTGGCACTGAGGCGGGAATTATCAAAACAGGATGGGGTGGTTTCACAAAAACAGGGTCTGGAAGCATATATTAATATGAAAGGAAAATCCGTCACCAATCTTCGTCCGGCAGGAATAGGCGAGATAAATTCACAACGTTTGGATGTGGTGACGGATGGAGAATATATTGATGCGGATACAAAAATTATAGTCACAGGTGTCACAGGTAATCAGATTATAGTGGAAAAAATTTTAATATAGGAGATAGGTACAATGGATATTATGTTCATTTTGTTAATTATTGCAGGGATTATCGGTCTGGCACTGTTTTATTTTATTTTTTCTTATATAGCTTTGTGGTTACAGGCATTGGTGTCTGGTGCAAAGGTCGGATTGATCAATATTATTTTTATGAGGCTTAGAAAAGTTCCGCCAAAGCTGGTTGTTGAATCCAAAATCATGGCAGTCAAAGCCGGGATTGAAATTCCCACGGACAGTCTTGAGTCTCACTTTCTTGCCGGTGGTAATGTCAGTAGGGTTGTCCAGGCGCTCATTGCAGCAGACAAGGCCAGTATTGAACTCACTTTTAACAGGGCAGTTGCCATAGATCTTGCCGGTCGGGATGTGCTTGAGGCCGTCAGGATGTCCGTCAACCCAAAGATTATTGAGACCCCCCTTGTGACAGCCATGGCAAAGGACGGCATCCAGCTGAAAGCCATCTCAAGAGTCACGGTCAGGGCCAATATTGACCGCCTTGTGGGCGGGGCCGGAGAAGATACTATTCTGGCAAGGGTGGGGGAAGGTATTGTCACCACCATCGGGTCGGCTGTCACCCATAAGGAAGTGCTTGAAAATCCGGATTCGATATCAAAAACAGTTTTGAAAAAAGGCCTGGATGCAGGAACTGCCTATGAAATCTTATCCATCGATATTGCAGATGTAGATGTGGGAAAAAATATAGGGGCGGAATTGGAAACTGACCGGGCAGAGGCAGACAAGAAAATTGCCCAGGCAAAAGCCGAGGAAAAGCGTGCCATGGCCTTTGCCCAGGAGCAGGAAATGAAGGCCCGAGTTCAGGAAATGCGGGCCAAGGTAGTAGAGGCAGAGGCCCAGGTTCCCCTGGCAATGGCAGAGGCCTTTAGAAGCGGTAATATGGGAATCATGGATTATTACAGGATGCAGAATATTTCAGCAGACACCAAAATGAGAGACCAGATTGCGACACCTGAGCCAGACTCAGACCCAGAACCTAAGAAATAACTCAAACAAACCGGTCCCTTCACCTTTTCAAAAGGAGGGACCGGTGTATCATAAAGGATTGACCCATGGATTTTGATTCAATCATACCGCTTCTTTTTGTCATTGCGTTTTTTGTTTTGCCTTCGATTTTCAAGCAGGTTATGGCTAAAAATAAAAAAACAGGTGTACCGGAAAAGTATAAAAAAAATCCATCCATATTTGAGAAGATCATCGACCAGGTTCGCCGGTTTGTCCGGGAACTTGAAGAACAGGCCCAGCAACAAAGACAAGGAGTCAAGGAACAGAATCAAGGATGGGAAGCACTTGTTGAACATGAAGACACGCAGTCTGACTTTGAAACTTTAGGAGAAGATGCTGATTTTAGCGGACCTTCAACGATTATCTCACAAAAAGAGAGTGCTTTTGAAAAAGCTGTGCCGTCTGAAAAAATAATTCCTTCCAGGAAAAAAGAAATTTATATTAAGCAACGAAAGCACGATTTGTCACAAGGTCGTCGTTTGAAATCTGATCCGCTGCAAAATGCAGTTATCTGGTCTGAAATTTTATCCAAACCTTTGGCGTTAAAAAAAGAATAGTACCCGACTTAAAGCCGGAATTTTGCAGAGCAAACCGTTTTTTTGAACAGTGTTGCTAAAGCCTTTATGCAACTTTTTTTATGAAGTGATTCCGCTTAAAATACCTGATTGTGTTGGTCCCACAAAAGAAAGCCGTTTAATGTTTTTTACACCATGCGCCTTGAGCATGTCAGATAGCTGAGTCTCATTGTATGACTGGCCACTGGGTGTTCCCAGATACATATTGATGGAAAAAAGAGCAGGAAATAAGGGGCTATCCATAGTGTCATTCAAGATAAATTCATGGATAAAAATTTTGCTTCCAGGTTTTAGAGCAGAAACAGCCTTTCGAATAATTTCTTGAGCTTGTTCAGGACCTTCACCGTGAAGGATGTGGGACAGCCAGGCAGCATCAAAGGAATCCGGTTCAATAAATTCATCGTCAATATAATTTCCAGGCAAAAAATCGATCCGGTCCGAAACATTAAATTTTTCAATCGTTTTTTCAGCAAAGGGGAGGGTGGTCTCAAGGTCATAGACACAAGCCTTTAATCCAGGGTTTGCAAGGCAAAAATGAATGGCAAATGTCCCTGGGCCGCCGCCAAAATCAAGAAGCCTTTTGCAGCCTGACAGGTCCAGCACTTTTGACAAACCAGGCGCTGTGGCCATGCCAATGTTAAACATTCCCATTAAAAAGCTCTCCCGCCGTTCTTCATCGGAAAATGAGGACCGTCTTCTTGTTTGCTTTCCCGCAATAATGGCCGTGTCCATTTTATGCCATGACTCCATCAGATGATGGTGATGCAGGATCATAAATCCGAGATATTGCCCGGATTCTTTGGAAAGAAAGGTTGATGCAGGTTTTGAATTGGAATATTTTTCGTCGGCCTTTACAAGGAGTTCTAATGCAGACAGGCTGTTTAAAAGCATGGAAAGTCCCCGTTTGTCAACTTTCAGTTTTTCATTGATCTCATCACATGATAAAGTCTTTGATCCGATAACAGTGAAAATATCAAGTTTTACACCCGTATGGAGGGTGCAGGTTTTCCAGTAATATCCTGACATTTCAAGAAGACTTCCCGGGTTCCAGTTAAATGATTCCATGTTGACTCCTTTTCCTGAAAAAGATGGCTTGCCAAGAACAATATTGCCAATGTTCTGTGAAATTTAAAGAATAACGCAAATCAATTATATCGGACAATCCAGATTCAAACAAGAAAGGTTGGTGATTTTTTTGAAATTTAAATTTGATTGTTAAATTTAATTTGTTTTGAATGGGAACATATTGTATGTTTATCCTATGAAATATTTAGCCAATGACGACCCCAAACTTGCCGAACTGGTCAACAAGGAAGAAAATCGGCTTGAAACCACATTAAACCTTATCGCTGCTGAAAACCATTCCCCCCAATCCATCCTGGAGATCATGGGTTCAGTCTTCAATACAAAAACCATTGAAGGATATCCAGGAAACAGGTTTCATTCCGGCTGCATCCAGGTTGACAAGGTTGAAAATCTTGCCATTAAAAGAGGGAAAGCTCTTTTTAAGGCAGAACATATTAATGTCCAGCCCCACAGCGGCACATCCGCCAACCTGGCAGTCTATTTCAGTGTGTTGAAAATAGGAGCTCCGATACTTTCCATGAGCCTGCCCCATGGCGGTCATCTTTCCCATGGACACCCGGCCTCAATTACCAGTAAATGCTTTGATTTCAGTCATTATAAGGTAAATCCTGAAACACAGAGGATTGACTATGATCAAGTCAGGCAAATGGCCCATTACCTGAAACCCAAAATGATAGTTGCCGGTGCCAGTTCATATCCAAGGCTGATCGATTATGAAAAAATGTCTCAAATAGCCAGGGAGGTATCTGCTTTTTTCCTGGTTGACATGGCCCATTTGGCAGGCCTTGTGGCAGCAAAATTAATCCCAAGTCCAGTTACCCATGCTGATTTTGTCACATTTACCTGTTACAAAACCATGATGGGTGGCAGAGGGGGTGTGATCCTTTGCAAAGATATTTTTAAGAAAAAAATAGATAAAGCAGTATTTCCCGGGTGCCAGGGTACCAGTGCCGTCAACATGATGGCTGCAAAGGCATTGATTTTTAAGCTTGCCAAGGAAGAAAAATTTATTTGGGTCCAGAAAAAAACCCTTGAAAACGCCAAAACCATGGCCCGGGCTTTGATGGAAAAAGGATATACTATTATCAGCGGTGGAACGGATAATCACCAGGTGCTGATTGATCTTAACTCTAAGGGTATTTCAGGCAAATCTGCAGAACTAAGTTTAGAAGCAGTCGGAATTATTTTAAACCGCAATGTAATACCGCAGGATGATAACACCCCGGGCAAAGTCAGTGGAATCAGGCTGGGAAGTTCTGCCGTGTCGGCCAGGGGAATGGGAGAAGCCCAGATGCAAAAGATTATTGAACTAATGGATATGGCATTAATGAACCAGACAAAAATTGGGATAATAAATCAGGTTAAAGACCAGGTATTAGAACTTTGCAGAGAATTTCCAGTTAACGGGGCAGTCTCAATAATGAAGAATCAATAAAGAAGAAGCGAAAATGAAATTACGTAAACACAATTTAAGGTTTAATTTATATAATTTTCAATCTTTATTGAATTTAATAAAGACAAAAAGGCGGCAGTCAAGATAATGGATACACTTTTTTTCTGGATCTCCAAGCTCATGTGGATCGTTATATCCCCGGACAGTTTATTGGTAATATTGGCTATTGTTGGACTGGCCCTGCTGTACATAGGGTCTTACAAAAAGGCCAAGGCATTCTTAGGGATAATGGTTTTTATCATGGTAATGATAGCTATTTTTCCCGCCGGGGAATGGCTTTTATCTCCTTTGGAAATGCGGTTTGCCACAAACCCTGAATTACCCGATAAGATTGACGGGATCATTGTTTTGGCTGGTGGGGAAGATCCTTATCTTTCAGCCCAGTGGGACCAGGTGGAGCTGGGCGGGGCTTCTGAAAGAAATTTTGCTTTTATGCGGTTTATAAGACAATATCCTGATGCCAGGCATGTTTTTACGGGTGGAAGTGGGAGCCTGAAACACCCGCAATACAAAAGCACCCATGTCGCCAAAAAGCTGTATTCAGAACTGGGAATTGATACTTCTAAAATCGTATTTGAAGAATTATCAAAAAACACTTACGAAAGTGTTAAGCTTTCAAAGACCCTTATCAAGCCAAAAGGTAATGAGAAATGGGTGCTCATCACCACATCCTGGCATATGCCAAGATCCGTGGGCATTTTTGAAAAATTTGATTGGCCTGTCATTGCCTATCCCGTCGACCATTACACAGACCCGCAGGACCTTTTAAGGGTGTCTTTGAGTTTTTCAAAAAACCTGAATATTTTGAAAATGGCAGTTAAGGAATGGGTGGGTCTTGTTGCCTACTATTTAACGGGTAAAACATCTGCTCTGCTGCCCCGCCCGCAACCTCCGGGCACCCAGGCTTAAACCGCCTGGTTCGGTGCCGGACACAGGCTATTGATAAAATGCTTTTAGGACTGCAGATGAAATAAAGCAAACTGAAATAGCGAAGGATTTTGGTTCATCTACAAGGCGCATTAAAGGTTTAATAGCAGGCCTATTTGGCCTTTGATGCAACGCAGTAGATGGGCCAAAAGACAAGCAATTTCGTTTGCTTTATAAAATTTGCGGTCCTTAGTTAGCGATTACTAAAAATAAAAAAATAAAAAGGATAAAAAAATATGGAAATAAATCCGGATTTTATTTCACCCTGCGGGCTTTATTGCGGAGTCTGTGCAATTTATATTGCGCATCGTGATAATAACAGCAAATTTAAGGAAAGGTTAAAGGGGCTTTATTCAGGAGAAGTTTTTGGCAAAGGCACGCTCCCAAATAGCAAAAATCTATCAACAGAGGATATTGCCTGCCGCGGCTGCTTATCGGATGATTTGTTTATGCATTGCCATCAATGTGAGATCAGAGACTGCACCCAAAAAAAAGGGTATACGGGATGCCATCAATGCGATGAATTTCCCTGTCAGCATATTGAAAATTTCCCCATGACCATTGGGAAAAAGGTAATTTTGCGAGCCGTCCCATATAGACGGAAAGTCGGTACAAAAAAATGGATACAGGATGAAGAAGCCCGTTATTTTTGCCCGGAATGTGATAACAAAGTTTTCCGGGGCGTTGTAAAATGTAATAATTGTAAAGCAAACCTGGATCTGGATTAATTTTTTATAGTAAGAAAAACAGCTAAGGACCGCAAATGAAATAAGTTGAGCAGAAATAGCGCAGGATTTTGGCCCCATATACAAGGCGCATTAAAGGTTGCATACTATACGTATTCGGCCTTTGATGCAACAAAGTAGATGGGCCAAAAGACAAGCAATTTCGTTCAAGTTATAAACTTTGCGGTCCTAAACAGAAATAAGAGTTAAAGCAAGAAAAGCAACAGATATCCCTGCCCACTGCCTCAGGCCGAGTCGCTCTTTTAAGAAAAACCAGGCCAAAATAACGGTTGCAGCAGGATATAAAGATCCTAAAACGGCTGCAATATCCAGTCTACCAAGATGTGCAGCCATGGAAAAAAGGCTATTTCCAGCCGCATCCAGGACGCCGGTAATTAAAATTAAAATCCATTGCCCGCTCAAAGGTTTTGCCGGCTTACCCATAATTAATATAAAACAGAGCAGCAGGGAAACCGAGGCCAACCGAGCTCCCACCAGGGGCCAGAAAATAGCTAAATCATTTGCTTTATCAATGAAAATAAAAAAAAATCCAAACCCAAGACCCGCTGCAAAGGACAGAAAAAATTCATTCCGGGTCATCCTGAATTCGGCCTTGGCAGAAGAGAGCAGCCACACTGCAACCATGAAGCATACAAACCCAAGCGACTGGGTTATGCTAGGAATACCTTCATGGATGGCAGTATACCCAATGGGCATAAGTGCTGTCAAAACAGCAGACAAGGGGGCAACAATGCCCATACGGCCAAGGGCTAATCCTTTATAAAGAGCAATAAGTCCAAGGATGCCGAAAATACCTGCAAGGCCGCCATAAAAAATAGACTCAAAAGGGGGGATAGTTTCCGAGATTAATAGGGCTATACTCGCCAGAATCACACCGCCCACAAATTGGGAAATGAGAATCACTCCCAGAACATTACCTTTGCGCGAAGCAAAACCACCGCTGAAATCTCCTGCACCCCATGTCACAGCGCTGCCAAGGCCGCAGGTGACAGCCAATGCCTCATTACTTAACATTTTACACCGCTTTAAAATACATTGATCAAATTAACTATAAACCCTAATGTTGCGAAAGCCATGAAACCCTCATATTCAAGACAGCAAGGCTGTAGCTGTAGTCGTCTACGGCAAAACACGTTTCATCCAACACAGGCGCAATTTCTTCTATTCACAAAGCGGCATTATAAAGACCACAGGCACTAAAGTAAATCAAAATCATGGGCCCTGATCCACCATCAAGGTACCACCTGCTGCGTTGACTGCGGTCGTTCCTCCCTGCGGAGTATGACTTATACGCCTCACTCGTCACGCCTTGTCGCCTTGCATCCGGCACCTTGCTGATGGCCAGGGATAGTGCACAACCCCATGGCCCAGCCGGTAAATGAAAATTTGATGGTGGATTTGAGTGGGGCAGAAGTTGCAATAAGGGAATTTGATAATATCATTTTTTCAAAAAGGATATTAATCTCTCGGGCTTTTCTAAGAATACTATTGCAAGCTCATGAGTATTTTGATAGCCCGTAAGTGTTATTTTATCATGTGTTTTTAATAATAAATAAAACAAACAATATAATTCATTATTAACAGGAGGATAGATAAATGCCTTTGATACATAGACTTTCCAAAATAGAATTAAAGAAAAATAAATCACCAATACAAGATTTTTCCTGGAAGGCGAGCTTGCCCTTAGAAGAAATCTCTAAATCAAAGTATTTGCATTTTGATATAAAGTCGTTATTTCCAGGTAAGTTTTCTTATCCATACCATTCTCATCGTAATGCTGAGGAACTGTTTGTTATTTTGGAAGGGGAGGCCACTTTACGTTCACAAAAAGGGTATCAGACAATATCAAAAGGGGATATTATATTTTTTGAGGAAGGACTTTTGGGAGCCCATCAACTTTACAATCATAGTGATGACCCATTAATCTACTTAGATCTGCGCACCAAGGCCAACATTGATGTATGCGAATACCCTGATTCAGGAAAAATCAACATTCTACCTGCCTTTGATATATTTGAACAAGGATCAAAGGTGTCATATTATACAGGAGAAGAAGGGGTTAAGGATAAGTGGCCGGAAGAATTGTTAAAAAAGGATTAAAAATTGCGACAACTAATATCTATTGGATTTGATATTTTTTAGGGTTATTCAATTATCTAACGGCTGGTTTCGAAGCTTTATCAGTTCATCAATCTTCTGGTTTAATCCCATATCCTCCTTTTTACCGGATTTCAAGCGTGCCATTTCAAGATAGGTATCTGCTTTTTCCCCTTCTTTAAGGATAATGGCCAAAACCCCAAGGTTATAAAGATCTTCAGGACTTGTCTCATGGGCAAAAATATTGACAGTTTTTTTCAAGATTCTGTAAGCATTTTTATGATCATTGTTTTTTAGATAAGCCTGATAAAGATTGTTCAGAACCTTTTTGTCCATGAACCCGTTCTGCTTTTTCAAGGCTTTTTTAAAAAATACAATGGCATTTTGATATGCATCCAGAGCCATAAAAGTTTGCCCTTTCATTGAATAACCAAGATAAGCTGCCGGATGGTCCAAGATAGCATTTTTAGCAAACTCCATTGCCCTGTCCGGCTGTTTTTTTTGCAGCGCAAAATTGCAGAGTACAAAACTCACAGAAAGGCCTTTGGGATAAATTTTATTTATCTTTTCAAGTTCCAGGGACAGAGCCTGACGCTCTTCCTTGGAAATTAGGTCATAATCCAGGTCGACAAGTTTTTTCGGGAATGCTTTTTTAATCTCATAATTGTTTGCAATTTCAGGAAAATGAAGCTTGTTAACATAAAGCATTTCTTTGTCATCAAAAAAAACCGGGACAAATTGTTCAAAATCATTGGGTTTGGTTTCTGTATTTTTCAGAAGAAATTTATTATAAACAAGCAGATTCAAGGGAGCCGTCACAAAATCAGGGTCATATTTCTTGATAAACTGATCAAAAATTTCCTGGTTTGTCAAAGCATTGGAGCTGATAAAAAGGTCAGTTTCTGAAAATATTGAAAGTTCAAGGTCGAGAAAAATTTTATACTTGGGACTTAAACCCATCTGGTAGTACCCGCCGTCATTGTGATAGTTAAAAACCCTGCCGCCTACATTCAGATGGTTTAAGAAAGTCACAATACCTGTGGGAACTGAAGTGAATGATATTGGAAAGGCGGGTCGCATATTACTATGGGAAAAAAATATTACAACGGGCAGGACGATAAGTGGAAAGAATAAAATCCCAAAGGATTTGGCAGTTGATGATTTTTTTTGTTGACTACAAAATTCATCAACTCCAGTTTTTAAAACCGGTATTGACAATAGAATGGCCTCATATATAAAGCGCTGTCCTTTGAGCAGCAGCAGCAAGCCCCCTGAAAATAAAAACAGATGATAAATACGCAGTTTTTTGCGGGTGAACAGAATCAAAACAGAGGCCAAGGAAATCAGGATTACCAGGTTTTGAACAAAAGACCAGAAACCGTTCAGGGTTGAAAAAGAGATCGTAAAAAATCGAATCATGGAAAAAGGCATCATTTCACCGATGATCTGATTAAAAAAAGGCGAGTGGGAAAACGGAAGTTTGAAAAGTTCTATTCCAAGGGGTGTGAGAAACAGACAATAAAAAATGCTGATCAATATGCTCCTCTGAGTTTTTGACAATGGATTTAGCCTGGTTTTTTTAAAAACACCCAGGATCATCTGCTCTGCCAAAATAGCACCCACAATGAGAAACCAGACAGGATATTCCATGCCGTGAATATTGGCCCATAAAATTGAACAGATTGGTAAAACCCAAAAAAAAGTTCTCTTATACTCAATTATATATAAAAAAATGATGATAAAAAAATAGGAAAACATTTGAGGCCGAACGAGTGTAAGGGCTCTTGGATAGATCGAAAAAACCACAAGGCAAAAGCAGGCAATGGCAATGCATCGATCCTGGGGAGATCTTTTTGAATACCCTTCAAGAAAAAATAATTGGACCACCCCGATGGTTAAAAGAAAAACGAATGCCCTCAAAAGGGCAATTCCTTGAAATCCCGTTGTTTTATAGACCCAATAGACAATGCCCTGGAATAACCAGTAATAGTTGCCCCATGATATTTCAGGAAGGATGAAAGAAAAAAATGAACTGTCAGGAATTGTAAAATTTTCAAAAAGATATTTACCGCCATTGATATGAAAAAACAGATCAGAATCTGAAAGATCACTGATAGGCGGCCAGGTAACAAAAAGAGTTCCAAACACGATGAAAAAAAAGAATAAAGAAAATTTTAAAAATAGGACAAGAAGGCCTGATTCAATTTTAATTGTCACAGAATTTTCTCAATGAAATATCACCTAAAAAATCATTTGCGTTACTAATAACAATACTCCAGATGTTTGAGGAGGCATGTTTAGCATCCAAATTTGGTCAAAAAAATTATGGTAGGATAAGTAAGTGCTTTTTGTCAAGAAATCAAGAAATTAAAAAAAATTTATAGAGCTGAAATATTCACTTTGCCCAACCATGATAGTGGCCTATACTTTAAGGAGCTGGTATTATTTTTAATCGAAAACCGGCCATTGAATGTGACCAAAGAAGGGGGGCTATCTTATGGTCTGATTCTGTGATAAAAACCAGATATTAGGGGTTAAAATAAACCCTGCAATCTATGTGTTTAGCGATAAAAAATTACTTGCTTTTCAAAAAAACAATAATGAAAGAAGGACAAAAAAATGATACTTTCTTGCTAAAGGGAAATTAGATGCGGGTAATAGCTGATTTTATAAGATATTTAGTTGTTGGTGGATTAGCATTTGTAATTGATTTTTCTTGTTTGGTTTTTTTTACAGAGATTGTCGGTTTTCATTACCTTGTGTCCGCCCCAATCGCTTTTATCATCTCTTTAATATTCAGCTATCTGCTTTGTGTTAAGTGGGTTTTTAAATATCGTGTTTTTACAAATAAAAGGATTGAAAGCAGCATCTTTTGTGTTGTTGGTCTTTTTGGCATTCTGATTACTGAAGGTATTTTAACAATTTTCACACCCGTCGTGGGTGATTATAAGATTGTAAAAATCATATCCACTGCTGTTGTTCTATTTTGGAATTTTTTTATGCGCCGGTATCTTCTTTTCAAACCAGCACAGATTAAAAAATCTAATTCTGATAAACGGCCGGCTCAAAAAAACTTTTCAGAATAGATATACAAAAATAGTAATATCTTCTGGGAAAATAAAATCTTAGAAAAATATTCATTTTATATTTTTCTAAAAAAAGGCATGAAATAAATTCTGAATTTTCTGTTTTTCAAGATAAAGGTGGGAAAAACATGAATCAAAAAAAAATCATTGTAATCGGTGCCGGACCTGCAGGCCTTACTGCTACATATGACAGTGCAAAACGAAAAATTGAGGCAATCTGTTTTGAGGCAGATAATATGGTGGGTGGCATCAGTCGCACGGTTGAGAGAAACAATTTTCGTTTCGATATCGGAGGCCATCGTTTTTTTACAAAGATACAACGTGTCAATGATATATGGAATGAAGTACTGGGAGAAGATTTTTTGCTTCGCCCCAGGTTATCCCGTATTTTTTATAATGGTACTTTTTTTAATTATCCCTTGCAAGCCTCAAATGCACTTTTGGGTCTTGGTATATTTAACTCAATAGGTATCGGCGTAAGCTACCTGAAATCCAGACTTTTCCCAATCCATCCCGAAGATAATTTTGAACAATGGGTTTCCAATCGTTTCGGTTTTAAGCTTTATGATACATTTTTTAAGACCTATACTGAAAAAGTATGGGGCATTGATTGCCAACAAATAAGGGCTGAATGGGCGGCTCAGAGGATTAAAGGTCTTTCCCTTTGGAGTGCGGTCATTAATGCATTGTTCAAAAATAAAACTGCAATAAAAACATTAATCAATGAATTTCATTACCCTTGCCTGGGCCCGGGACAGATGTATGAAACCATGGCAGAAAAAGCCGTTGCCTCAGGTGCAAAACTTTATTTGAATCATTGTGTTAAGACTCTTGAACATAAAAACAATCGAATCATTTCTGTATCGGTTACTAACATGGAAAATAAAATTTCTGTAACAGGAACAGACTTTGTATCAACCATGCCGATCACCCGGTTAATCACAAGCCTTAGCCCTGCTCCTCCTGAAAAGGTGTTAAATGCTGCTGGAGCGCTGCGTTATAGAGCCTTACTCACGATCAACCTGCTTATCGATGAACCGCAACAACTACCAGACACCTGGATTTATGTTCATGATCCAAATGTGAAGATGGGAAGAATTCAATGTTTTGCTAACTGGAGTCCGCATATGGTTCCGGAAAACAAATCCTCCCTTGGTTTAGAGTATTTTTGCTGGGAAGGGGATGAAATCTGGACAATGAGCGACAAGGACTTAATTCAACTCGGAAAAAAAGAGATCAAACAACTCGAGTTAATTGACACAGATAAGATATTTGACGGATTTGTTGTCAGGATGCCAAAATGTTACCCCATATATGATGAACATTATGCCAGGCATATAGAAACCATTAAAACCTATTTAAAACAATTTAAAAATCTTCAATTGTGCGGACGCTACGGCCTCTTTAAATACAACAATATGGATCATTCCATTTTAACGGCGTTGTATGCTGTGGAGAATATACTTTCTGCCAACCATAATGTCTGGAATGTCAATGCTGATGATGATTATCATGAAGAACAATCTTAGCCGATTAAAATATCCATCACAACAGTGGGGGAATACCTGAATCAAGGAACATCCTTTAAAACATAAATTCCTGATAACCCTTCTTGCTTTTAGTTCTTTGGCTCTGTTTTCAAACTCAATGAGCAAATCAATGTCGTCTATTGAGTGACCGACACTATTGAACCGGAACCGCACCGTGTTCCACTGTCAATGCAACAATATCCTTTGCATCAATTTCACGGGACGGCACACCCTTTTTAATCGCCAGACTAGCGGCTGCTCCCATGGCCTGTCCCATGGCCATACAGGTACACTGGGCACGGATTCCGGCCATAGAAACCCGGTCCGCAGAAATAATTCTTCCTGCAACGGTAATTCTGGAACTGCCTTTGGGAATCAATGACCTAAATGGAACTACAGGTACCATATCCCTTGATTCATGGAAAAAAACATCACACCCGGTTTTTTCATTGTGCATATCAATATAATTAAACGCATTACAGATCTTATCTTCAAAATTGACGGCGCTTAAAAAATCTTCTTTGGTAATGATATACTCACCCTCAATACGATAGGTTTCCCGGGCCAGTCCATGGGGTGCCATATATTTGAGAACGGACCTTTCACACCCGGGGATGGATGTTCTCACAAATTTATACATTCTGAGCATCCGTTCCCGGCCTTCAATATTGACCTTTGTCTGGCCGTCTGCAGAGGATGTATCAGCGTCATAGACATGGGTGCCGTTGTGCCCGCCATGATTCAGATAATATTTAAACGGTAAAGAATCCAGATAGGCATAATCCCCTTTTTTAAGGGTTTCGTTTTCCATGGCCTCTTTATACATAATCTGGACTTCCTCATCCCAGATCTGCTCGTAATCAATGCCTTCAATCTTATACTGATACGCGCCGGGTTGTCGTTCAGGTGCCCGCAGGACCCCCAGGCCCAACGCCCGAACCACATCAGAATCACCCGTACAATCGATAATTTCCTTTGCCCGGGTGATCCGTTTTATGCCCCTGCCAAATGAGGTGATTTCCCATTCATTACCATCTGCCTTAACTTCACCGATAAATTCGTGATAATGGATATTTACATCTGCTTTAACAGCTGCAGCTTCCGCCACGGAGGCGTAGACCGGAATATTGATGTAGCTGTAGTAGCCCGGATTCTCAACTGGCCGTCTTTTCCGATAGTCAGGAATGGCAAGTCCTTCAATCTCCATGGATTCTTTGTACAGTTCCCATGCGATTCCCAGGACAACAGGACCTTGGGGGCTGTAGTAATGATTCGGCATATAAACACCACCGGAGGTCATGGTTCCGCCCAGCATAGTGCCTGCTTCAATGACTGCTGTTAAAACACCAGCCCGTCCAGCCTGAATGGCAGCAACATGTCCTGCAGTTCCACCACCTGCAACCAGAACATCGACTTTTTCATTGATTGTTTTCATAATTGACGCTCACAAAAATTTTATAAATTGAACCCTGTTTCAGGATGGTGGCAACTCAGGATTTGGCCGCTTTAGCCGATTGTCTTCTCTGGATATAAAAATTTAAAACAGCGAACAGGGAGACACAGGTGATTAACAACAATGAAATCGCGTTTACAACGGGTGTTGAACCATCCTTAATCTGTGTAAACAAGGTGATGGGCAGGGTGGCATTCGACCCGACCAGAAACATGGTCGTATTAAAATTTTCAAAGGATAATAAAAATGCAACGGCGGCTGCACCGATAATGGAAGGACGAAGGTATGGCAGTGTAATATGCCAGATCACCCGGTGTCTTTTAGCGCCCAGATTAAGGGCGGCCTCTTCCAGGCTTCGATCAAACTTTTTTAAACGGGCGATGATAACCAGGGTTACAAATGTTGTAATAAACGAACACTGCCCGCAAATCACTAAAAACAGCCCCGGACTTAATGCCCGGACATCGAGTCCCAGGGACAGTTCCAGAAATGTCCCCAGAGAGGTTGCAAAGGACAACAGTGCAATACCGATGATGACACCGGGAACAACCAGGGGGGCGATCATTAAAAAGTAAAAGAGTTTTTTAAACCGGAACTCTTCCTGCTCAAAAAGAAACGCCGCGCAGGTTCCGATCAAGGTTGAAATCGATGTGACCCAGATCGCTACAAATAAGGAGACCCTTAACCCTTTCAGATTTCTGGCATCATTAAAAATACCCATAAGACAATTCCCTTTAGCAAAGATGATCAGGAAAAAGCTGCTGCATTAGCCAGCCAGGCATCTGTTATTTTAACCCAGCAGATTCTTATTCTTGAAATGAAAAATCTTTTTGAGGCATTTATTAAAGCGATTGCTGTACTAATCGACGAAAAATCAAAACAAACGGGTGGCCATATTCAACGCGTTACAGAACTTTGCATGATGATTGCCCAAAAATTAAACCAGGATGCTAAGATATTTAAAACCACGACTCTTTCTTCTGATCAAATGGATGAACTCAGGATAGCGGCATTGATGCATGACACTGGGAAAATAACCACGCCAGACCATATTATCAACAAGCCCACACGATTAGAAACCGTTCATGACAGAATTGAACTCATTGAAACAAGATGGGAATTATTTAAAACAAATCAAAAACTTTTAGCCGCTCAAAAAAAACTGGCCCTATTTGATCAATCCTTAAAACAAAAGGAAATCATTAAAATCAACAATGACTGCAATGATAAGATTGATCGTCTGGAAAAAGAGCTTAAAACAATTTCATGTATCAATTCAAACAAGGGAGTCCTTGACCATAGCCTTGTTGATCAATTAAAAATAATTTATGCAAAATCAGAACCTATTTCTGGAAGACAGTTGTCCTATCTGACTGAAAATGAATTTGAAAATCTATGTATCCGACAGGGAACATTAACATCAGATGAAAGGGATATCATTAACAGCCATGCGTCTCTGACTGAAAAAACCTTAAACAAGCTGCCTTGGCCCAAAAAACTTGTCAACATCCCATTCATAGCAGGTGCCCATCATGAAAAACTGGATGGATCAGGATATCCATTAAAGCTTACCAAAGAAAATTTAAATATTCAGGCTCGAATTTTAGCCATTGCTGATATTTTTGAAGCGTTGTCGGCCCAGGATAGACCATATAAAAACTCCATGAAATTAAGCCAAATAGTTATGATTCTTGAGCAAATGGGTGGAAAAGGACTTTTGGATAACGATATCATCCAATTATTTTTTAAATCTAAACTACATCTTGAATATGCGAAAAAACACCTGACACTATCACAAATTGATCTTTAATTATTTTTTAATGGCCCTCGTGTTTGAGACCTTGCAACCCCTTGGAATCAGCCTTGGAATCAATTTGAAAGATCCTAGCCAGAACGCGTTTAACATTTCCATCGACGACTGCATGGGCGTGTCCAAATGCAATACTTAAAACGGCTGAAACATCACTTCTGATACCCATATCTGATAAGGGTCATTTGTTTCTCGCCAGGGAAGTTGACGCTGATTCACAAGATACCAGGCAACCAGGTGGTTTGAAATGAAGACTTTACTGATTTTTCAGGTAATTGAAAATCTCATGGGGGTCAGGAGGGCATCCTGGAACAAAGGAAGAACATCCACAGAGACAATCACCCACCCCCAGTTCATCTGAAGTTTTTTTCTTAAAGCCCTGGCCGATGCACACGGTTTCAGGTAGGGGCAATCCTTGTTCCTGCATCTGTTTCAACGCCAGTGTCAGGGAGGCGAAACAGGCACTACAGGCTCCTTTCTCATGAATATGACCTGAAAATGCAGCGGCAAGCGGTGAACGCTGGAGTCTGCCCAAGTCTTTTCCTTTATTCAGTGCATGCAGCGTCCCGGCACCCAGAGCCGAAGATCCCACCCCTAAAAGGGCGGCTTTTTTAATATAGGGGACGTCTGATACTTTTAGCCCCAAAAGGGAACAGGCATAAGTGTCCAGAAGAACCGGGTCCAGGGCAGCCATAAAAAGGTTGAGCGTAAAGGGGTTTCCGCCTTCTTCAAAATGAGGATCACCCTGTAGGGCATCCACCAGGATCAAATCGGGTCGAAGGATTTCATTGAGATCTGCTATGGGCTGGAAAAGGCCTTCCCGGTGATATCGCTGTTTTTCTTTGTTAGGGATACAGCCTTTCAGATTTTTTAGAGAACAGGTCATGGCGGTCTGGCAATGGCCTTTGAGTACTGGGATGTTGATGAGCCGGTCCAATTTTAGAACAGATTTGCAGATTCGATATTCTCCATTAGATCCTTTGCATAAAACAGATGGATCCAACTGAAGGTCCACCAGTGGAACAGCATACTTTTTAGAAATATCGGTATAGCCGCAGATCTTAAACGCCAGTTCTGTTTTGTCGCCCACCCAGGACCCTTCCAGGATACTGATGGTGCCAAACCCCTTTTCCCGAAGAAAGGTAATGATTCCTGCGCAGAATTCAGGGTGAGTCGTTGCCCCGGAGGATGCCTTTTTAGCGACCACCAGGTTTGGCTTCAGTCCGATATGATCAGAACGGGACCAGTTTTTCCATATCCCGGAAGACTCCATCAGGGTTTTTCCGGCTTCAAAGGGATCTTTGCCATACCAGCACAGGATCTTATCTTTTGTCATGATATCCTTGTTTATTGCTATTGCTACTTTCAACCGCTACCATGAAAAATACTTTGATTGATAAGGGGTTGCAAAAAATGTCAAGAGGGGCCTTGTTGACCATGGCTTATTTTTTTATGGGTTTTCTTATACACCCTGGTTTGCAAGCAATTCCAGAAAGGCGTTTAAGGATTTTGAAATCAATGTATCTTCCCTTTTGACGAACATAATGGGTACAGATTCTATTTTTTTTCCGATTCGATGGACACGGATAATACCCAGTTTTGATGCTTTTTCAACCAAGGAGAACGGAAGAATACTCACCCCCATTCCGGCTGCTACGCATTCAAGCATTCCATCGGCCGATCCCAGTTCCATTTTTTGATTAAGAGCTAATCCTTTTTTCTGAAACCATAGTTCCAGGCGTTCTCTATAGGCACAAGGCCTGGGAAACACCAATACCCCTTTTTGAGCTGCTGTTTCTGGTGATTCGTTTCCAGGGGGATAGATTAAGACGAGTTCTTCACGAAATGCTTCAGTCCATTTCATATTTGCTGCTCTGTACTCATCCGTAACAAAGGCACCATCAATCTCATAATTAAGAACTTTTTGATTAAGATCAGCACTGGTTCCTGTGATCAGTGAAATATCCACTTCAGGATAAAGACGGTGGTATTTGGATAAAAAAATGGGTAAACGAACAGCAGCTACGGATTCAAATGCACCAAGCATCAATTGGCCTTGAATCTTATCATCATCCAGAAGGGCCTTTTTGGCTTCTCTTTCTAAATGAAGAATTTGTTTGGCATAGTCCAATAGTATCTTGCCGGCAGGGGTTGCTATCATTCCCCTTGGCTTGCGATAAAATAATTTTGATCCCAGTTCATTTTCCAAACCCTTGATACGTGCTGTGACGTTTGATTGAACGCAGTTTAAATTATGAGCTGCACTTGAAACGCTACCGGTTTCTGCAACCGTTTGAAATACCCGAAGGTGACTTATTTCCATATGTTATCACTTTTTATGATGGCGATCATCAAAACGAATCGTTTGACATGATAGTAATAGATTTATATAAATATTGTCAACGAAATAATGGTTAATGTTTTATGGGTTTTAAAACCATATTAAAAATAGCTGGAGAAGATAGATTGAAAAAATACATCGAAATTGCAAAAGAAAATGAATCAGAGCAGGCATTAATTATTTCACCTAATGACATCGTTTTTGATCGTCGGTCAATTTTAAAATGCTTATGGGGCTGTGAAGATCAATCAGAACCCAATCGAATTAAATGTGGTTCCAGGGGGCTTAGTTTCGAGGAAGCTCAAGCGACCATACATGAATATCAAAGCATCCTTTTGATTCATCATCATGACAATGTCAAACTAAGTAATATCGCCAGAAAAATAGAAAAAGTAGCTTTTCTGGACGGTCATTATTTTGCTTGTGCCCTGCATTGCTGTCACTTGTGTAAAACCTGCAAAATTGATTCTGGTAAACCCTGTCTTACACCGCTTAAAATACGGCCGTGCGATCAGAGCTTCGGTGTTGATGTCTACAAAACTGTTCGTGGCTTAGGGTTGCCTTGTATCCCGCTCCAATCAAAAACTGAAACCCCTAACCGTTATGCTTTTGTTCTAATTGATTGAAGTGATACTTAATAAAAATAATAAAGACAATTTAAAATCGCTTTTCAGGTAAAACTCTTGAAATATGAATTATTCCTTGGCAACTTGAAAATTTTTCAAAGATAAAATAAGCGACCTGACACAGAGGGTCACAAAGGACATTTAATTTTTCCGGGAGCTCATTCCGCATAGGGGAGGATGGTTCATAAAATCATCCCAATACCCTTCCGGGTAATTGATAGAGCCTTCTTTCGAAAGCCAGGGACCTTCCCAGCTAAAGGAGGAGAATCCCGCCTGTTTAAAGGCTTTTTCATATGTTCCGGGCGATAAATAAAAATTGTCAAATTGAAATTCTCGCCCATCCGGGGTGGTTATGTAGTAGGTAATAGGATCACCCTCTTTTCTAGCCGGAACAGTGCTCTTTTTAAAACCGTATTTTTCATAAGTGCCATACTTTTCCTGGGGATTATAGGGATAATCGTTAAACCCAACGAAACGACCACCGGATTTAAGGTTAATTGCAACGGCTCGGCAAAAGCGCATGAGTTGCTTCGGTGTTTTAGCATAATTCATTAGGTACATCCCCACCGCAATATCAAATTTCCCAATCTTGCCTAAAGTCTCCACATCTTTAACAATGAATTCGCTTTTTCCGGAAGTTCCAGCCTTCCGGGCCAGTTCAATCATTTTGGGGGAGATATCCACCCCAACCACACGGGCTGCTCCCATGCTGCTTATTTTACGGGAATAGATCCCTTCCCCGCATGCCAGATCCAAAATCGTTTTTTCTTTAACATCCCCTAGTAGTTTCAGTAGCGTAAATTGCTCAATATGCAGCCGGAAGGGTAGCATTTTTGATTGTTTATAGAGCTCTGCGATAGTATCATAAACGGCTTTTTTTTCCATATATCCTCCCCTAACTATAAACTACAATAATAAACTGGAACAGGCAATTGTCCATATTCAAGTTTCTGCCCTTTAGGGTACAACCCTTTTTCTAATGACAGGAAGGACAAAAATGTCTACGCTTACAAGAAAAAGCCTATAATTTTATCAAGCCGCATCATTAATAAGACAACATGTGCTTCAAGGCTTATGCTCCGGCCACGGGTTGCTAGTTGCATGATATAAATAAAAGTTAAGCAGCTTTTTTTAAAAAGATGGTTATTTTAGACATGAAACGTTAAATGATTAAAAATGAATCCCTTCATTTTTAAAGTTTCTCAATAAACAATGGAGTGGCCATTTATTCTATGAAAAGAAAAATCAAATTACTGGCACCGGGTGGAGATATTGATTCTATAAAAGCTGCCATTCTAGCAGGAGCAGATGCCATTTACTGCGGGTTGAATCAATTTAATGCCAGAAACAGGGCCACTAACATAGATTTCAAAGATTTAAATGGGATTATACATCTGGGGCATAAAAATAATTGTAAAGTTTTTTTAACCCTTAATATACTGATAGTGGGAAGCGAAATCCCTTCTCTTTTCACCCTGTTAAACAAACTGGTTCATACAGACATTGATGGGGTAATTGTTCAGGATTTAGGTTTGTTTTATCTATTAACAAGGTATTTTAAAACGATTAAGATACATGCTTCAACCCAGCTGAACACCCATAATAAAGGCCAGATTGAATTTTTAAATAAACTTTGTGCCACCCAGATGAATCTATCAAGGGAATTAAATATTAATGAAATTAAAGCCTTAAGTTTAAAAGGGCATAAAAATGATATGTTAACAGAAGTTTTTGTCCATGGTTCCTATTGTATCTCTTTTTCAGGCATTTGTTATATGAGTTCTGTTCTTGGCGGAAATTCAGGAAATCGAGGTAGATGCAGTCAACCCTGCAGAGATCGGTATTTATCTACTTTGGAAAAAAATAATTTTCCCCTCAATCTTAAAGATAACTCAGCCTATTTTGATCTAAAAGAATTGTATGACGCAGGGGTTGACTATATAAAAATTGAAGGACGGATGAAACGGCTTGATTACGTTTACACAGTGGTAAATTGCTGGAAAAAACAAATCCAGCGTTTTTATGATCAAACTCCGCTAAACAAGGACAATAGTGATCTTTATAAGGTCTTTAACCGGGATTTTTCAAATGGCTATTTAATAGGAGATATTAATAAAGAGATGTTTATTGATAACCCCCGGGATAATTCGATCAAACACCTTTCTGTTATTAATAGTTATTCGACCCAAAAAAAACTGGAGCAAGACAAACTTGCTCTTTATGAAGAAAAAAAAGAAATTACAGCAGATGTTAAAAATAAGATCAAATCATTAAATATAGATAAGGTTCCTTTAACAGTAAGTATCTCGGGTAAACTTAACACCCCTTTAACAGTATTGATAAGAACCCCTGATTCTTCATTTACTATATTTTCCAAAACCCCCCTTGCCCTCAAAAAAAAGAACACTATTACAAAATGCCTGACGTATAATTTTTTATTGGAAAGATTAAAACCCATAAATGATACTCAATATTGTCTTCAGCATTTAGAATTAGAAAATATTGAAAAAGATTTTTTTATACCCTTTAAGGAGATCACTTTCATAAAAAATAGAATTTTATCCATTTTAAAGGACTCAAAAGAAATACTTGAGCCCGTTGAGGTCCCCTTTTTAAACAAACACAAAATAAAAAAGCCCCCGACTCTATCTGTATTAATCTCCTCTAAAAATGATGCGAACCTCTGCAATAATACATCTACAGATATTTTTTTCCAACTACCCGATTGTCTGCAAAATGAATTGTCAAAATTTATAGATTTTTTTTTAAAAAACAAAAAATTAATTCCCTGGTTTCCATCTGTTTTAATTGGAGAAAACTATATGGCTGCCTTAAAGTTTCTTGAACAGGTGAACCCCAAGCTTTTGGTAACAAATAATACGGGAATCGCTTATAAAGCGTATGAGAAGAAAATTCCCTGGATTGCAGGGCCCTATCTGAATATAGTTAATTCATTTAGTCTCTTATGCATAAAAGAGAATTTTAATAGCTGCGGCTCATTTATTTCAAATGAAATCAGCAAATATCAGATAAAAAGTATAATCAGTCCTGAAAACTTCAAACTATACTATCGTATCTATCATCCGATTTTAATGATGACCAGCAGGCAATGTTTACATCATCAGGTGATTGGATGTGAAAAAAACGCCATTGACGCGGATTGTGTTCAAAACTGTAATAAATCTTCATCCATTACCCATTTAAAAAATGAGCCCTTTTTAATTAAAAAAACAAAGGGGAATTATCATCGTATCTATAATTGTAACAATTTCTTGAATACAGATATTGTTACGGATTTACCCGATATTTTTTCCAGTTATTTCATTGATTTAAGAGATATAAAAACCAAAACAAAAATGAATTTAAATAAATTAAAAATAATTAGGCTTTTTGAAAATCTTATACATGGAGCCCTTGATTCAAAAAAGGAGCTCAAAAACGTCATACATCCCACAACTCATGTTCAATACACAAAAGGAATATAATAAGTCTAAATTTAAAGATCTTTAGCGTTGACAGACCCAGGTAATCTTCTTATTTTACAATAAGATGTTTAGTGCAGTTCTTATTCTTCGCTTTACAATATATTTTCTCATGGGGGTATCTTGAAATATCTTATTATTACCGTCAGCCTGGCTATAATATGCACGGGGTTAATATATTTTTCTATTGGAAAGCCAAAACAAATTGAACCCCCGCTACCAACGAAATCAAAAGAAAAAATTGGATTTTATCATTACTATTCCGGGACGCTAAGCGGAGGGATCTCGGAGATGATAGACGAAGTTAATAAAGAACAGACTAATTTTGTAGTTTCAGCTCGTGCCCTTGACCATGAAGCATTTAAAAGTATGATCCACACCACCTTGGACAAAGGTAATCCTCCTGAACTCTTTTCATATTGGGCAGGTGCTCGTGTACAAAATCTTGTAGATCAAAAAAAACTTGCTCCCATTGATGACCTATGGGAAAAAGAAAATTTTGATAAAAAATTTTCAACGTCAGTGATTAAAGCCGCTTCTACCTATAATGGATCTAAATATCTACTTCCTATTGCCCAATTTGTTGTCATGGTTTTTTACAATAAAACGATATTTGAAGCAAATGGCCTTCAGCCGCCCACTTCCTGGGAAGAGTTTATAGCTGTCTGCCAAAAACTTAAAAAAAATAAAATCACTCCGATTGCTCTTGGATCAAGAGAACGTTGGCCCGCACAATTCTGGATGGATTATTTATTGCTAAGAACCCAGCCAATTGAATATCGTAATCGATTAATGAACGGAAAAGCAAAATATACAGACCAAGAAGTAAAAAAAGTATATCAAATATGGAGTGAACTTTTAAAAGAAAAATACTTTAACCAAAATGCAAATCAACTGGACTGGGCACAGGCAACTCAATTGGTTTGTAAAAAAGATGCTGCCATGACTTTAATGGGAAGCTGGGCCATCCAGCTATTTGAGGATGAAAAGCAATGCTCAGGCCCAGTCAATAATTTTGATTTTTTCCCGTTCCCGACAATGGATATGAATCTTCCAAAGGTAGCGTTAGGCCCAATTGACGGTATTGTTTTGTCAAAAAATTCAGCAAACCATGATTTTGCTAAAAAAACCTTATCTTACTTTGCAAAACAAAAACCCCAGGAAAGATTGAGTATAGGATCAGGCGCACTTGCACCCAGCCTTGAAGTCCCTTTGTCTTTTTATTCACCGTTTAAAAAAAGAATGATTGAAGAAATTAAGTCTTCAAAATACTGGGCGTTCAATTATGATTTGGCCACACCTCCACGGGTTGCTGAACTGGGAATGGATAGTTTCAACGAACTTATAGAATTTCCTGATCAATACGAAAAAATCCTTGAGAATGTTGAAACTGAGGCTCATATTATTTTTAATGAAATACTTAACAATGACCCTAAATAGCTCAACATCACACTATGTCTTTTAGAACTAAATTAGGAATAGCCTTTGGTGCCATTTTATTTTTAACCCTTATTGTTGCCTTAACCAGCATGTACGGGATGAATCGCGCATTGAAGCACCAAAAAGACCTTTATGCATTTACTTATAAATTGGATAACACCTTTCAATTAATGGTTCGTGAAGAACTATCCTTTGTTACCACAGGAAAAATCAAACATTCTCATGCGGTTATCACATTGATTAACCAAATTAAGACCCATATCCAATCCATAATTGGCACCATTAAAAATCCTGAACAAATTCAAAAAATCAACAATTTACTTGATGTAATCGCTCAATATGAAAAAAGTTTTGCTGAAGTTGCCAAGACCAAAATAGATATGGAAACAATGAAAAGCCGGTTGCTACATGAATCCAGTCGGCTTATCAAAAATGCCGATGCCATGAAAAAGATTGATAGAGGCGCTTTTCAAATTCTAAAAATCATGAATGAAATTATTCTGGAAGAAAAAAATTTTATCGTCACGGGCAAAGAAAGTTCTGGACGAAAAGTGTTGGAATACTCTGATATGATCAATCACATGGCACTTAAAATTAAAAATACTGCCCAAGATAGTTCCATCAGACTTCATGCCTATCGGATTGCCAATATTGCCAATGTGTATGAAACCATATTTAAAAAATTTATCGATTCTCAAAAGTTACAATTGCAAACACTTCGTAATATGGCCAAAGATTTTATCCGCTTTGAAAATGAGATAGAGGGTTACATTAATCTTGTGTCCAAAAAAGAAGGTCAATTCATTTATTTTTTACAAAATTTAATATTTTTTATATCATGGATTGTTTTATTAATAGGTATTCTTGCTACTTTTTTCCTTTCAAAACGAATCACGGCCCCTATTAATGATTTAAAAGAATCAGCATCAAAAGTACATTCAGGAAACTTGGATGTTCGGGTAAAAGTTACAAGTCCAGATGAAATAGGACAATTGGGTAATCTCTTTAATGAAATGACAAAAAGGCTTAAGCATAACTTTGACAGCCTTGAGAATTACCGTGATCATTTGGAAGACATGGTCAAGGAGAGAACCTTAAAAATGGAAGAAGAAATCAATCAACACAAAAAAACTCAGCTGGCATTGAAAAAAGAAAAAGATAAAGCCCTCCAATATTTTGATATCACGGGATCCATTCTTGTTGTACTCAATACGGATCAGACAGTGGCACTCATCAACTCGGCAGGCAGTAAATTATTGAACGATAAAAAAGATAATATCATTGGAAAAAACTGGATTAATATTTATATCCCTGAAGAAGACCGACCCAAAACCCGTAAGGCATTTGACGAGTTAGTTTATGGAAATTCCAAGCATATTGAATTCAGTGAAAATACTGTTATTACCCGACAGGGCGAAAAAAGAATCATTTCATGGCACAATACCGTGTTGCGTGACAATGATGAGCATATACTGGCAACATTGAGCGCAGGAGAAGATATTACGCATGTCAGGCAGATGGAAGATGAAAGGAAACACCTCCAGAAAAAATTACACCAGGCCCAAAAATTAGAGTCAATCGGAACTTTAGCCGGTGGAATTGCACATGATTTTAATAATATTCTTTACCCCATCATCGGCTTTACTGAACTTACGATGAAGGATCTTCCAAAAGACAATAAGGTTCAGGAAAATCTGAGTAATATCCTCCAAGGCGCGATAAGGGCTAAAGACCTAGTTGAGCAAATTCTTTCATTCAGCAGGCAAAAAGAGGTAACTAAAAAACCTATTTCCATTCAACCCATAATAATTGAAGCATTAAAATTATTAAGATCTACTATCCCAAGAAATATTGAAATTTGTCAGGATATTTCTCTTGATGGGGGTATTATATTGGGTGACCCAACGGAAATACATGAAATTATAATGAATCTTTGTACAAATGCTTACCATGCCATGGAAAAATCCGGAGGTGTCTTAACCATTAAGCTTAAACAAGCCCACATTCATCTTGAAGATGAAAAACGATTCAATCTTAAAAAGGGTAATTATTGTATTTTAAGTGTTCGCGATACGGGTCTGGGTATCTCAAAAAATATTATGGATCAAATTTTTGATCCATATTTCACCACTAAAAAAGTGGGGAAAGGTTCTGGTTTAGGCCTTGCCGTCATTCATGGTCTTGTTAAAGAATATAAAGGGACCATAATGGTTGACAGTGAAATGGGTAAAGGGACAACTTTTAATATTTATTTACCATCAACCGAAAAAAGTAATCAGATTAAAAAGGAAAAGAAAATTTCAAAAGCTGTTTTGGGCACTGAACATATTTTATTTGTGGATGATGAAGAGGCTATTGTAACAATTGGAAGCCGGACTCTTGAACGACTTGGGTATACGGTTACAGGAGTAACAAGTAGTCATGATGCCTTACAAATTTTTAAATCTGAACCCGACATTTATGATATTGTTATTACGGATATGACCATGCCTGGGATGGTGGGTACAGAACTTTCAAAAGAATTAAAGAAAATCAGAGCTGAGATTCCAGTCATTATCTGTAGTGGATATAGTGTAGACATGGACACTGATAAAACAAAATCGTATGATATTCAAGGGTTTGTAACTAAACCTGTTTTAGGAAATGATTTATCCAAAAAAATAAGAGAAATTCTTGATCAGCCCCAATAAACTTTATCAGATCTTCCTTTGTAATTTAGAACGCTATCAAATATATCAACCCAATATATTATTCAAGGAAATATCTAAAATAATTTTAGAATCGTAATGTAATAGGAGAATTTGCTTTGAGTCTAAAAAAAGAATTCAATAAAATGATAATTGACTTGTCATCTAAATTTACGATCCCAAGTATCGCAAAAATATTTTTCCCGCCCTTTTATAGTTTTGATAACCTAAAAATGACCCATTAAAGCAAGAAATTATAACCCAAAATTGACCCACCTGTAATAGACTTCTGATAATACAGATTTCAAGAGGGCAAATCTATTATCAGAGGAGAGGAGGATGCTAACAGTGGATCAATATGAGTACATACGAATTGCATACAGGGTTTATGGTAAAACGATTAGAGAAATCACAAGAGAGACCGGTCATTCAAGGAACACAGTGAAAAAAGTATTAAAAAATGAATATATAGGTTACCGCTCCCGGCAAAACCAACCATTCCCATCACTTGGGCCTTACCTGGGAACGATAGACAAGTGGCTTGTAAAGGATAAGGATAATCCCAAAAAACAAAGGCATACCGGAACCAGGATTTATAACCGGCTTAGAAATGAAAAAGGTTATCAAGGGGCAAGCTCAACAGTGCTGCGCTACGTAAGGATTGCCAGACAAAAAATAGGGATCAGCGCCAGACAGGTTTTTATCCCATTAGATCCCCCGGTGGGTCAGGAAGCAGAAGTGGATTGGGGTAAATGCACGGCAATCCTTGGTGGTATAAAAACTGTTCTTAAATTTTTCTGTATGCGTTCAAAATTTTCCGGTAAGCATTTTGTCCGCTGCTATCCCTGTGAAAGACAACAGGCTTTATTTGATGCCCATATTCAGGCTTTTTCATATTTTAGCGGGCTTTTTCCTGTTCTAATTTATGACAATTTGACAACTGCGGTTCAAAAAGTCCTTATAGGTAAAGATCGCATTCTTCAAAAAGAATTTAAAAAATTCAGGGCATATTACAATTTCACAGCCCGATTTTGTACACCAGGAGAAGGCCATGAAAAAGGTGGAGTCGAAGGCCTTGTCGGATATTCACGGCGTAATTACATGGTCCCTGTTCCCAAAGCTGAAAACCTTGAGGATTTAAACAGGATGCTTTTACAAGAATGCCTGGCCTATGGAGACCATCGTATCAGCGGCAAAGAGAGTTCAGTAAATAAATTGTATGAGCAAGAAAAGCATCATCTGCTTGGCCTTCCGGATATTGAATTCAGCAATACCCAAACGGCAAATGGAAAATCAGATAAGTACTCAACTGTAATAATAGACAAAAATCGTTATTCTGTGCCAACAGAATATGCATATCTGAAAATCCGAGCTGTTTTAAAAGTTGACAGGGTTGGCCTATATTATAGCAACAAAAAGATAGCAGATCACACAAGACTGTATAATGTGAACAAATGGGGTCTTGATCCAACCCACTATCTGGAACTTATCGGACAGCGTCCCCGGGCATTTTCAAGTGCCCGTCCGATAAAACAGTGGCGGAAGACCTGGCCTTCCAGCTACGAACAATTGTTTGTCCGTTTTTGTGCAAGTAAAGGCGAGACAAAGGGAACAAAGGATTTTATTCAGGTCCTGTTACTTCATAAAAAATATAATCCCAAGGATATCCAAGCTGCAATTGAAAACGCATTGAAAGCAAATGTGAGTTGCAGTAATGCCGTCTTTCAAATATTAATGAATTCATTAGAACAGCCCACCTCTTTTAGCAGTCTTCCAAACTGGGGGATTCTTCCAACACCGGATGTCTCTGTATACAGCCAGATAGGAGGTGCCATATGAATGCAGCCATGACGGCAATGCTCCAGGAGGACTTTCATTTTTTAAAGCTGTCCACAATGATGAAGAACCTTGAACACATCCATCGTCAGGCTTTGGAAAACAAGTTGGGTTATGATGAATTTTTATTAAATTTAACACAGGCAGAAGTCCAGGTTCGCAAAGAGAACGGCAGGAAAAGAAGAATCCGAGAAGCCTCGTTCCCTCTGCATAAACCGCTTGATACATTTAAATTTGACGCAGCCCCTGATTTGGATGCACGTTTCATAAATGATCTGGCAAACGGAAGTTACATAAAACAGAACAAAAATATAATATTCCTTGGTAAAAGTGGTACCGGCAAAACCCATCTTGCCACAGCTCTGGGTATTGAAGCATGTGACCAGGGCATCCGGACAAAATTTGTTACAGGATGTGGCCTTGTGAATGAGCTGACTGAAGCCCGTGATGAAAAAAGATTAAGGATATTAATAAAACGATATTTTAATTATGGCGTTTTGATCATTGATGAGCTGGGCTACGTACCCTTTTCCAAACAAGGGGCAGAACTGCTTTTCCAGGTTTTAGCCGAACGACATGAACGCAAACCGGTAATTATAACAACCAACAAGGGCTTTGGTGATTGGACCCAAATATTTGGTGACCCATCCCTCACAGCAGCCCTGTTAGACCGGGTGACATACAGAGCCCATGTTATAGATTGTTCCTGGGATAGCTACAGGTTGGCTGAAACATTGAAAAACCGGAGAAATAAATCATGAAAATGACCGTTTGTAATATTGCCAAAAGCAGGCTTGAGATAATTGATATTAATATCACCAAGGATAATACAACCTGGTTTGAAGATATCTCAGAAAACAGGGGAATCCAAATGTTGACAGATTTTGAGGATTGCTTATTGATCAGCGAGTATAATTATAATTATCCTTTTTTAATTTATGACGTTACCAGAAAAAATATTGACTGCAATATCCACAAGGCTTTGGAGCTGAAAGAATTACATATATAAAATCGAACCAGCCCCAAGGGAGGGCAGGATCCTGCCCTCCCTTGGGGCTCTGCCAAATTTTAGGTGGTGAAAAAGTTTATAAAGTTTTTTTTAATCAAGGTGGGTCAAAATTGGGTTATAAAAGGGGGTCATTTTTCGGTTGTAAATTCTACTTTTATAAAGGTGGGCAGCCAAAGGATGCCCAGTTCATGGCCGTCTCTTTGGAAGACCAGGCCACAGGTATCAGCTATGTTCTTTTGCCTGATGAAAAAATGAAAGAATATAATTCCCTGGACCCGGATGATTTTGTAGGAAAAAAACCTGAAGATATCGCGCTAAAATTTGGAAACGAAGATCTTATAGAGGAGATGGTCAGTCTGGCTGCAATTAATGCAATTTGTCAGCACGTCATGAAAACTACCCATCTCAAGGTTGAATCCAGTACGAATTCAATGGATCTGCTATCGATTTCCAAAGGAGACAAGATTGGCATGGTGGGATTGTTTTCAGGGCTGATTAATCCGATTCGGAAAGCGGGTGCAGAACTTATTGTTATTGAAAAAAATGAATTGTTAATTCAAAAAAATCCCCATTTACCCATAACCATGAATACGGCAGAGTTAAGCACATGCAATAAAATTTTATGCACCAGCACCACCATTTTAAATAATTCACTCGATGAAATCCTTTCCCATTGTTCACCTGAGGCACTTGTCGCCATTGTCGGGCCAACTGCAGGCTATTTTCCTGATCCTTTGTTTGCCCGTGGTGTTGATATAGTGGGCGGGAGAATCGTTACAGACGGTAAAAAATTAATGCAGCTTTTAAACCAGAATAAACATTGGGGGGATACCACTCAAAGAACTTGTTTCCAAAAATATTTATATACGGGAATGTTTTAATTGCTCACAAAAATTTAGAAAATTATTGGGCTCTAAAATGGCATGATGATGTATGAATGAAAAGTTTAAAATTTCCATATAAAAACATTGAAAAAAAGCAGTGTTCCGGACTATTATGAAAACGGTTTTTTGATCGGTAAAAGGATAATCACCATGCTGTCCAGACGCAAATTTCTACAATTAGTGACCTCGTTGGGAGTCAGTGCCTTTCTTCCGGCTGTCAATGCAAAAGCTTCGGATAAATTGAATTACGATAAGTGGTTCATGCCTGGCGAAGACGAACCCCATAAGCGTACGTGGATGTCTTTTGTTGCCAGTTATGATATCTGGGAAAAAAGGCAAGTTCCAGAGGTTCAACGTAATCTGGCAAACATTGCCAAAACCATTGCAAAGTATGAACCCGTATCCATGCTTGTGAGAAAACAAGATTATGGTATCGTAGTTAGACTGATTGGCGGGTTAAATAACCATCGTTACCCCATTGAGCTATTTGAGTTTAATATGAATGATTTATGGATGCGGGATACTGGCCCCGCCTTTGTCGTCAATATAAAAGGGCAAAAATCTGCTGTCAATTTCAATTTTAATGGCTGGGGAGAAGATCAGGACTATGATCTTGATGCAAAAGTTGCTGACTTTGTAGCAAAAAAGGCCGGTGTAAAAACGATTCATACAAATTTGGTGTTGGAAGGTGGTTGTTTTGAGATTGATGGTCATGGAACAGCGATTATGACAGAAAGCTGCATACTCAATGACAACCGCAATCCAAATAAAAATCAAAAAGAAGTTGAATATGAATTAAAAAAGCTGCTTGGGTTAGACAAAATCATCTGGTTAAAAGGAATTAAGGGTAAAGACATAACAGACGGACATACGGATTTTTATGCTCGTTTTGTCAAACCGGGTTTAGTGATCGTCAGTCGTGATATCGATAAATCATCATATGATTACAAGATAACACGTAAAAATATCGATATTCTTCAATCATCTACAGATGCCGGGGGCAATCCCTTAAACATTATTATTCTTGATACACCATGGGATATCAATACGATATATGGGTCAGAAGATTTTGCTGCAGGATATGTTGGATACTATGTGTGTAATGGTGCCATTATCATGCAGAAATTTGGTGACAAAAAAGCGGATCATACGGCTAAATTAAAACTATCAAAAGCATTTCCCAATCACCGCATCGAGCAAATCGCTATTGATGGTATCGCAAGTGGTGGTGGAAGTATTCACTGTGCAACACAACAAGAACCCATATAATAGACACGACCGGCTTTATCATCAGGATCAATTCTGCCACCAATAAACACGTTAAAACCTGAATTAGGCCAGGATAGCATATTTTAAAATCAAAACCGCCGGTGAAATCGCCTGTCCTCCAAATAAATCTCTTCTTCAATAATCCCGGATAACCCGTCTTGCTTTTCCCATTTTGGTCCGTTCAATTGAATCGGGTTTTACAAGATCAACAATTCCTTTAAAGTTCAAGGTTTCCTTTATTTTTTGTTCAATTTTTGATTTCAAATCCGTCATCATGTCAGGTGTAATATTTATACCCTGCTCCACTTTTATTTCAAGGTTAGTGTAAGGGGAAGGATGATCCAGAATGATCTGGAATTCGCCAGTGACCTCTGGAACCAAATCTTCTAAGACCATGGAAATACCATTGGGAAATACATTGATGCCTTTTACGTGTAGCATGTCATCCGCTCTTCCCACAATCTTGAACCTAAATCCTGTTCTGCCGCATTCACAGGGTCCAGTCTCAAGGATTTCCATGAGATCGGATGTCCGGTATCTGATCAGGGGCTGTGCTTCTTTTTTCAGATGGGTCAGAACCATTTCTCCTACTGCTCCCTGTGTGATCGGAATGTCTTTCAAAGTCAGCGGATCAATTAGCTGGACAAGCAGTGCTCCCTGTCCCAGAAAATGGAGCTTGTAATTTTCTTGGCACACGGAAGCAAAATTACACAACACATCTGAAACCCCATAATTGGCGTTCTGAGCCTTCATACCCCAGGTGGTTTCTATTCGTTGCCTGTATACGGGATTATCTAATCCTGGCTCTCCGCCAAACAATCCTATCTCCAATCCAAGTTCTCTTGGGTCCATGTTAAAATCTTCTTTAACTATTTTTTCAAGGTATTTGGGGTAAGAGGGTGTGGAGGAAATGACATTAATTCCAGCGTCTTTGATGACCTGGATCAGTTGTTTAGCATTACCGACTCCAAAGGGGATAACAGTGGCTCCCGTTGTCTCCAGATTGGCATGATCCGTATACCCACCCATCCACATGCAGTAATTCAAGCAGTGAACCACACGGTGATGGGGCCTCAGCCCTGCTGCCCAGAATGCCCTTGCCCCGCAATTGTGGGTCAGGTCCAGATCGTTTTTCGTCAATGCCGTATAGATAAATCTGCCCGTGATGCCGGATGTCCTGTGGACCCGGCTGACCTGTTCAGCAGAGGTTGCCAAAAAATCACCAAAAGGTGTCAACCTTTTCTGGGAGCTGCGCAGCTCCTGTTTGGTGGTAAAGGGAAGAAGCTCAAGATCCTGTACATGATTTATTTTATCCTTTGAAATGCCCGCCTTTGCAAATTTATCCTGGTACATTTTGCTGTGTACATATACATATTCAATCTGGTCGAGAAGAAGGCTTTTTTCCATTTTTTCCTGGTCGGTTAAAGATATGGACTCCATATCCGGATTAAACATTGTCTGTTCCATTTTCCTCTCCTGGGATACCTGGTATTTTTCAAAAATGCCTGTTTATTTTTTGCCCATTTCTTTGAGACGTTTTTTCACAAATTCTGTTCCATTTTGGGCGCAGATGAGTAAATGGCTTTTTTCAAGCTCCAGGATTTGGTCAAAACCGGACTCCATGCCCTGGTCAATTGCAGTTCGCGACAGGCTGACGGCAAGGGGAGAGCGGCTGGCAATTTTTTCGGCCATGGCCATTGATTCATCTAAAAGGTTGTCCAATGCCACCACCTTGTTGACAAGACCGATTCTTAAAGCTTCGGAAGCATCAATAAAATCGCCTGTTAATACCAGTTCTTTGGCTTTGCCCAGCCCCACAAGATGGGTTAGGATCTTTGTGCCGGCATTGGTGACAGTCATACCCACCGTGGTCTCAGGAAATCCAAAAATAGCCGTTTGGGCAGCAATCCGAATGTCGCATCCCATTGCAAACTCGCTTCCTCCGCCCAGGGCATATCCTGGCACTGCTGCAATAATGGGTTTTCCAAGTTTCATGATCATTCGCTGAATTTCCTGGAGTCGTTCCGCCTCATCATTCCATTCTGCAAAAGTTTTTCCGGAAGCAGTCTCTTTTAAATCCTCTCCAGCACAAAAGGCGTTTCCCGCTCCGGTCAGGATAATCACACTGGCTTTTGTATCCTGTTTTGCCCGATCAAGCTGTTCCATAAATTTTTTTAGAAGATCTATATTAATGGCATTGAGTCGGTGGGGACGGTTAAGGGTAATAATTCCAACATTTTTTTTACAATGGTATAATACGGTTTCATTTTTCATGTTTAAATCCTAAAAATGGTTAAATCCTAAAGTTGAATATCATTTAAATTCCCGCGGTGGTGATTCTTTTAACAATCTTGTTACTACAAGTTCTTCATATATACTGGAAATCTGGTTTCCGGATAGACGTCCTTTATCTTTGAACCAGTTGGCTACTGAGGTGCACATGGTCAGAATCGCATAGGAGGTCACCTTGGCATCCCCGGGTGCAAAATATCCCTGGTCCATTCCCAGGATAATCAAGTCCTGGAATGTTTTTTCATAGGCATCCCGCTGGGCCACAAAGATTTTATAATTATTTGTAGTAAGCCCTCTGAGCTCGCTGTCGGAGATCAATACTTCTTTTTGGTGATCACAATGGAATTTGACATGGCCTCTTACCACTGCACGCATTTTGTCTTCAATGGGTTCAATTCCTTCGAGGCAGGCTTCTATATAGGCGGTTAATTCTTTCATGGTTGTCATGAGGATATCAAAAAGGATGTCTTCCTTGCTCGGGTAATGATAATAGATACTGGCTTTGCGTATGCCGCTGTCAAGGGCTATATTGCTCATGGCCGTAGCAAAATAACTTTTTTTATAAAATAAATTTATTGCTGCCTTTTTGATGATTTCTTTTGTGGTATTCACAAATGTAAATCCTCTTGATTTGTTTTTTATGATATGGGTTATGGTTCAACCCAAGTTGCATTCAAATCGGTCCTGGCAAAAAGTATTTCGCAAAGCATTAACGCTTGCAAAATCTACCTTCCGTACGGTAGATAGTTTTATATATTAATTTTGATTTGATTGTCAATAGATTTTAATATTTTGATTTGAAAGGACTGTCCTGTGGGCTTATGCTATTAAATACATTTACAAGTTCAACATATTTTCAAGAGCGATAAAGGCATCCTTTTTTATAGTTTCATCAACCCCGACAATATTTGTTTGTCCAATATTTTCCAGACAATTTAATAGATTTTTTAAATTAATTTTATACATATTGGGACACAGTGAATTCTTTAAGGGGATAATCTTTTTGTCAGGATATTCCAAGGCAAGTCTTTTGATCAGGTTGATTTCCGTAGCAATGATAATTGTTGCGCCTTTTGGAGAATCAGCAACATATTTGACGATAAAACTAGTGGAGCCAACTGCATCTGATTCCTTGACAACTTCCTGGGTGCATTCCGGGTGCACAACGATTTTTGCGTTGGGGAAGTCTTTTCGCATGGACTCCATATCATTCGTGGTAAACCGTGTATGAACTAGGCAATATCCTTTCCACAAAATTACTTTTGCCTTTTTAATCTCCTGGTCAGTATTTCCACCCAATGTTTTTTCAGGGTCCCATACAATCATTTCATTTGCCGGGATGCCAAGATTGTTTCCCGTATTTCGGCCAAGATGTTCATCAGGAAAGAAAAAGATTTTTTCTTTTTGTTTAAATGCCCATTCAAACGCTTTGACAGCGTTGGAGGAGGTACACACAGCCCCATTGTTTCTCCCGCAATGGGCTTTGATAAATGCATCAGAGTTCATGTAAACCAATGGGGTTACACTATTTTCCCCAGCAATGGCCGTGACCTCATTCCAGGCCGTTTCAACCAGGTAAGAATCAGCCATATCCGCCATCCAGCAACCTGCATCCATATCAGGGATCTGTACTATCTGGTGATCTTTGGCAAGAATGGCCGCACTTTCCGCCATAAAATGGACCCCGCAAAAAACGATATATTTTGCATTCTCATCCATTGCAGCCCTTTGAGAAAGGCCAAAAGAGTCTCCCTTATGGTCGCCTAAATCAATGATCTCTGTTCTTTGATAATGGTGGGTTAAAATGAGAAGCCGGTTTCCAAGTTCCTGTTTAATTTTAATGATTTTATCAATCATGTCTTTGTTATCCATAATATTTTCCATATTTAGTGTTTGACCGAAAACCCGTGTTTGGACGAAAAGTTGCCTATATGCAAGGCGCAAGAAATTCTGAAACCGGAGTGTACTGTTGTACATGAGGCCCGATTTATAATTTGGCAGAATTTTGTAGCAACGTAGCAGATGGGTGAGTTCTCGTTCAAACACTATTTAGTCCTTACCGATTAAAAAGATACCATAGGTGGCAAACAGGTTGGGTAAAAAAGTTATAATTTTCCCCTGACGCTGTGTATTGTTTGTGTTAATGGCTGCATTTTTAAGGATTTTAAATCCAACCTTCTTAGAAAATTTTTTAAAATCGTTAAGACTTAGAACCCTTATATTGGGGGTATCATGCCATGAATAGGGAAGCTCTTTGGTAACAGGGGCACGACCGGTAAGTGCAAGATGCATGCGAACATTAATATGACCAAAGTTGGGAAAGCTTACCACTCCCATTTTTGCCACCCGCATCATGGAATGGATCAGATTTGACGGTTCATATACCTGCTGGAGGGTTTGGGAACAAATGGCATAGTCAAAGGCATTGTCCGGGTAATCTTCCATCTCTTCATTAATGTCTCCCTGTAGAACAGAAACCCCTTTTTCAATACATTTTGCAACCTTTGATTCTTGTCTCTCTATGCCTCGTTCCCTGACGTTTTTTTCTCTTTTAAGCCAGTAAAGAAGGTCTCCTTCACCACACCCTAACCCCAGCACCTTTGATTGGGGTTTGATCCATGAAGCAATGATTTTTAAATCATATCTAAGTTTTTCAGGTTTCATTGAATACTGTCCTTAAAAAACCTCTTATGAGCTCATCAAGTCTTTCGCTGGGAAGTAAAAAGGCATCATGTCCCCATTGGGCATCGATTTCACAAAAACTGACATTCAGGTCGTTTTTTTTCATGGCTTTTACCATCTCTTTTGACTGATATGTAGGATAAAGCCAGTCTGAGGTATAGGAGACAACGAGAAATTTTGATTTGCATTTTGAAAAGGCTTTTACAAGAGAGCCTGAGCCATATTGTCCTGCCAGATCAAAATAGTCTGACGCCTTGGTGATATATAAAAAGGAATTGGCATCAAAGCGTTCAATAAACTTGTTGCCCTGGTGTTGAAGATAGCTTTCCACCTGAAATTCGGCACCGAATTCAAAACTTAAGGCCGACCTGTTTTGAAGTTTGCGTCCAAATTTCAGACGCATGGACTCATCGGAAAGATATGTGATATGCCCTATCATCCGGGCAATAGCAAGGCCCATGTCTGGTTTTTTACCTGAATAATAATGCCCCTGATTCCAATTGGGATCAGCCATAATAGCCTGTCTTGCAACTTCATTAAAGGCAATGGCCAAAGCCGAGTGCCGGGTGGTTGTTGCAAGGGGAATGGCGGATTTAACCATGTCCGGATACCGGACACACCATTCAAGCACCTGCATGCCGCCTACTGATCCGCCGATCAGTGATAAAATAGAGTCTATTTTAAGATGATCGATTAATGCCTTTTGGGCTTCAACCATATCCCCGATGGTTATGTGCGGAAAAAGGGTCCCATATTCTTTGTTTGTTTCAGGGTTTGTGGATGAAGGGCCTGTAGAACCTGCACAGGAGCCGATAATATTGGAGCAGATCACAAAATAATTGTCCGTATCAATCCCCTTGCCCGGACCCACCATGATGTCCCACCAGCCGGGTTTAGCATCTTTAGGGTCATAATACCCTGCCATGTGGGAATCACCTGAAAGTGCATGGAGCACAAGGATAACATTGCTTTTTTCCGGGTTCAAGGTTCCGCATGTTTCATAGGCAATGGTAACAGGACCAATGCTGGCAAGGCTTTCAAGTTTCAGTTTGTCAGGAGGTTCAGCAAAAGTAAAAAATTGCTTTTCAACAATGCCAATGCTGACTCCGGACAGGTTGGACTCAATATACTCGCTCATCTGTTAAACAATTTCCTAAACAGCTTTAAGGCCTAAGGCCAGATCATTGCAAATATCTTCAACATGCTCGACACCAATGGACAATCTTAGAAGCTGGGGGTCGGCAAGTTGATTTTTAAGATCTTCTGGAAAAGATATGTATTGGGAAGAGTAGGGGTGAATAATCAATGTTTTACAGTCCCCTAAATTGGCCAGGTTCAAAATCATCTCAAGGTGATCAATAAGTCTAAAACAGGAATCCTGATCCTTAAGACCAAAAGTCAACATGGCCCCAAAACCCTTATTATTAAACTGGGTTTTGGCAATCTCATGGCACTTGTGGTCCTCAAAACCTGGGAAATTAACCCATTCAACTTTTGGGTGTTCTTTTAGAAACGTGGCAACCTTTATTGCATTTTCCATATGGCGCTCCATACGCAGCCCCAGAGTGCTCAATCCAATGGAGGTAAGATAGGAATGAAGTGGCGCAGGGGTTGTTCCAAAATTGATGTGGTGCTCTTTAAACAGCCTGTGTATAAACGCAAGATTTCCTTTTTGTTCAACAAAAGGAGCAAAATCAGAAAATTTTTCCCGGGTCCAGTCAAAGTTTCCAGCATCAACGACAACACCTCCCATTGCACCACCATGCCCGGACAGATACTTGGTTGTAGAATGCAATACAATATCGGCCCCAAATTCAATAGGCCTGCAAAGCCATGGAGAAGCAAGCGTATTATCCATAAGAAGTGGGATACCATTTGTGTGGCAAAGCTTTGCAATATTTTTGATATCGGCAATTTCCATGCCCGGGTTGGTGATGGTTTCCACATAAACAAATCGTGTCTTTTCATTGATGGACTGTTCAATGTCATCAAGGTTTAAGGGATCTACAAGCTTTACATTAATTCCATATTTCTTAAAAATAGTTGTAAAAAGGGAATATGAAGACATGAACAAAGATTTGCTGGCAACAAATTCATCACCGCTTCGAAGCAAGGTCATGCAGGCATTGTTAATAGCTGCCATACCAGAGCCGGTTACAACAGCTGCTGCCCCTGATTCCAGGGATGCCAGTTTTTGTTCAAGAAACCTGTTTGTTGGATTGCTAAGCCGCATATAAATATGTTCCTGGGTTTTACCGGCAAATGTTTTGCTTAAGCTGTCCGCACTCCCATGGTGATGGGCTGCCGTTTGAAAAATGGGTGGAAGAGTGGCGCCTTGCCAGGATGTGTCTTTTAACCCTTCGTGGATCGCTCTTGTGTCAAAATGATAATTATCTTTATTGCTCATTATCGTTCCTTTTAATTGGTTTCTTAGTTTTAAGTCATTTTAAATATCACATTGTGGTAGGCCTTTGTCAATATTTACTTTAATCTCGCACAATAAATGATGTGACATTCTATTGGGAAAATAGTATATTAAGTCTATATTCAGATTATAGAATCTCTTAATGATCTTGTCTCTTCTCAGGATCTTGCGAAAATTATGACCTGACTGATATTCTTCTCTTCTCTTTTTTTGTTTAAATAGTGCATGACTGAAAACCCGTATTTGGATGAAAAGTTGCTCATATACAAGGCGCAAGAAATTTTGAAACCGGAGTGTACTACTGTACATGAGGTTTCAAAATTTTGCAGCAACGCAGTAGATGAGTGGGTTTTCGTTCAAATACTAAATATTTAGATTCCTGAGGCTAGCACGATCCTGTTGAACTGGTGATGCAGTCATTAACCCCACAGCATATTGTGGGGAGACATCTATAAATTGCCGGATAAACCCTCGGTCTGACAAACAGGCTGAAAAGGAGGATGTAATGAATATTAAACTAATATTGAACCCCGTTGATGGGTCGCAACATTCAATTCACTCAACCCATTATGCCATTGAACTCACAAAGCTTTTAAATGCCAAAATTATCCTTATGCATTGCCATGAAAGGTTCCCCATTGTATTGTCAGAGCCTTATTTTCAGCAGGCGGTTAATGAAATTGGTAAAGCATCTGAAGAACTTGTTGAGCCATTTATAAAAATTTTTGAAAAGGCTGAAGTCGAGTATGATGTCCGTATTCTTGAAGGAGCTCCAGGAAACAAGATACCGGAAGTGGCAAGAATTGAGAAAATAGACTTGATTGTAATGGGATCAAGAGGGGTAACTAATTTTACAGGATTGCTTCTCGGCAGTGTTGCCCACCAGGTGCTTCATAAATCAGACTGCCCTGTTTTTATCACAAAATAAGCCAAAGGTTTTGCAACATAAGGGTTAGCTATATAAAATGTTTGGATAATGAATGTTTCAATATACAATGGTATTATTTATCATGTTGACATTTGTCTGCATTGTTTTTATTACAGATATTATTGGTCTCAACTTTCGGAGTAGGCAAATTCAAGTGGGGTCAGGCTTGCATAGTTGCGTTTGTTGAGCAATAAACGCAACTATGCAAGCCTGACCCCGCCTGTTAAGGACCTAAGACCGAAAGTTGAGTGATTGGTGTTACAACAGGTCTGCAATAGCGGTAAAAAAGAAATATTATCAAATTTTAAGTAGAGGCAAATTCTTATGGTTTTATTGGCGGCCTTTTATGTTTTTTTCCCAGTGATCGTTATCCATCTGTGTCAGCGGTTTGAAAAAGTGAATAAAATCGGTGCAGTATTTGTCTGTTATGTTATTGGTGCGCTTTTAGGTAATTCAATAGGATTGCCTGATGGTTCACTCCAACTTCAGGATACCTTGAACAGTGCATCTGTTGCCATTGCCCTTCCATTACTTTTATTTTCCATGGATGTGAAAGCATGGCTGAAAACAGCAGGCAAGGCCATATTATCCATGACAGGGGCGACTATAATTATCGTTGCCGTTGCAGGACTTGGAAGCGTTATCATTGCAGATCACGTGGAAGAAAGCTGGAAAATGGCCGGACTTGCCATCAGCGTATATACTGGGGGAACCCCTAACATGGCCGCCATAAAAACAGCCCTGGATGTGGACCCGACAACCTATATTATCATGCACACCTATGACACATTGATCAGTCTTGTCTATATTATTTTTTGCATTACCATCGCACAAAAGCTGTTGAATCGATTTTTACCCAGATTTGAAAAAATAAAAGGCATTGTATCAGACAGCCAAGAGGGTGAAACCGAGGATATTCATTCATACAGGGGCATGTTCAAGGCATCTGTTTTAAAACAACTCATTATTGCTCTGGTTTTATCTTTTCTTATCCTTGGCACAGCTCTTGGCGCATCTGGTATTTTCCCCAAAGCATATTCAACGGCCATCACCATTTTAATGATCACATCTTTAGGCATAGGCGCTTCCTTTATTACAAAGGTCCGGAAAATTGAGAAAACCTATCAGTTGGGTATGTACTTCATTCTCATCTTCTGTCTTGTGGTGGGCTCCATGGCCAATATAAAAGATCTTATCCATATCAACTGGATACTGATGTTTTATATATCATTCTGTATCTTTGGAACAGTCATACTACATGCAATTTTCTGCAAAATTTTTAAAATTGATACAGACACTTTTATTATTACATCCATATCTGCCATCTGTTCACCGCCCTTTGTTCCTGTGGTAGCCCAGGCATTGAAGAATAAACAGATTATTTTATCCGGCCTTACCACCGGGATTATCGGCTATGCCATAGGCAATTACCTTGGAATTAGTTTTGCATATATCTTTAAAATTATTAATGGCTGATTTAGTTCCATTTTTATAATGCCGGGAGAGAAAATGAGCAGCATCCCTTTAAAAGGAAGAGCATATGATGAAATTCTGGAAGACATGGAATCTTTTCGTAATAGGGATGTTGATTTTTTAAGCGGTCTTACATGGTCACTGGTATACCATTTAAACCATGAACATGATGCCTTTTTAAAAAAAGCCCATAATCTTTATTTCAGTGAAAATGCACTTAACCCCATGGCCTTTAAAAGTCTTAAGCGTTTTGAACATGAAGTGGTTAAAATGGCGGCAGACCTTTTAAACGGGGATGAGAATGTTGTGGGAACCATGACATCGGGTGGCACGGAATCCTGTTTGCTGCCGGTAATGGCTTATCGGGAATTGGCTCTGTCCAAAAAACGGTGGGGCAAGTTTGCTCCGGAAATGATCGCCCCCCAAAGTATTCATGTGGCCTGGGAAAAGGCAGCCAAATATTTTAATGTTAAAATGGTCAGCATTCCTTTAGAGGATGATTTCACAGTTGATGTGGATATCCTGAAAAAGAAAATCAATAAAAATACTATAATGATAGTGGCATCAGCACCTTCTTATCCACACGGTGTTATTGACCCCATATTTGATATTGGACAGATCGCCTGGAAAAAGAATATCCCTTTTCATGTAGACAGCTGTCTTGGCGGTTTTTTCCTGCCTTTTTTAAAACAGATCGGGTATAGGGTCCCCAAATTTGATTTTCAATGTAAAGGCGTAACTTCCATATCAGCGGATGTTCATAAATACGGGTTTGGGGCAAAAGGCGCATCCATACTGCTATATAAAAACATGAGTTTTTTAAAACATCAGTTTTTTATCCACCAGAACTGGCCAGGGGGAGTTTTTGCATCTCCAGGCCTTCTTGGAACCCGGCCGGGAGGTCCCATAGCTGCGGCATGGGCTGCCATGAATGCCATGGGACAGCAGGGTTATCAGGATATGGCCAAAAAGGTCATGGTAACGACACAAAAGTTGATCCTGGGTATTAATAGCATTCAAGACTTAAAGGTGATGGGAAAACCACAAATGAGTGTTTTTGCATATGCCTCGACAAATCCAAAGATTGATATTTTTGCAATTGGAGATGCTATGGAAGATAAGGGCTGGCACATCGATCGGCTGCAAAGGCCTGAAGGCCTGCATTCAATGGTCACACCTGCCCATGAGGCTGTTGCAGATCAATATCTTAAAGATTTAAAAGAATCTCTTGGATTTGTAAAAGACCATCCTGATCTGGCATCCAAGGGGAATGCGGCCATGTATGGCATGATAGCCAATGTGCCTTTCAGGGGATTGATTAAAACTCAGGTAGGCAAAATGATGGAAAAAATGTATGGTCCTGATTGTGAAATGCCCATGGATAATCCAGGCAAAGAGTCATTACCCCTTCGTATTGGAACCCGTATCTTAAAATGGATTTCTAAACGGAAAATTTAAAAATGATATAAATTAAGGGCATTACCTACAAGAATATTATTCCTTTGATGCAGTGGCGAGCAATACTCCAAAACTAATAAAAACAGATCCTGTGATTTTTCTAAACAGATTTAATCTTGAGGGTGTTATCAACCATTCTTTTATGTTGTGCGCGACAATGGCATAGAACATTAAAAAACAGAATGAAGAGGCCATCAGCACAGATACCAAAACAAAAAATTGTGGAGCCAGAGATTTATCTACATCTATAAACTGGGGGAATAAGGCCGTTAAAAATATAATGGCTTTTGGATTGCTGACAGCAACGCCAAATGCCTGGAAAAAGGTTTTCCCGGGAGAAAACAGCTTTGGTGTTAAGGGTTCTTGGTCCACATTAGTGGAAGCGGTTTTGGTGAAAAATTGTACCAGCCCTAAATAAATCAGATAGGCCGCACCCGCAAATTTTATCAAATCAAATACAATTTCAGAGGTTTTCAGAATAGCCCCAAGACCCGTGACAGCAATAATTCCAAGGCAAAAAAGACCGGTTATATTTCCAAGTGCGGAAAAGCTTGCTTTTTTCCATCCATATAATGTTGATTTCGTTATGATGAAAAATATGGCAGGGCCGGGTGTGAAGGTTGCAACAAAGACCAGAGTCAGGTAAATCAGCCAGGATTGAAGTGTCATTTTTATGGTCCTTTTCTATTTTTTTGGAGCAGTTAAATCAATAATTAATGCATACATGCCTTGTTCCACCCTGGCCTGAACCGGAAAATTTCCTTTTTCAAAAACTTTAAGCATGGCCCGGTTGGAAGAAAGAACATCAGCCGTCATTCCTTGTGCCCCTCTTTCCTTTGCCAGCTTTGCTAGTATTTGATACAGATAGCTTGCAATACCATGTCCTTGATATGCTTCATCAACAACAAATGCAAGCTCCACAAAGGGTTTATTCTGATTCTTTACAAATCTTGCTTCAGCTATAATGGTTTGTTGTCCCGGATCTCCCACAAGGGCGACAATTGATAGCGCATCCCTGTAGTCAACATTTACATATTCCTGGATTTTTTCATGGGGCATGGTTTTTATAGGGCTGAAATACCGGTAGTAAATGGCCTTATCGGAAAATCTGTAAAATAATCGTCTCATCTGGTCTTCATCAGAGGGTTTGATTGCCCTGAAACGAACATCAAGCTTATTTTTAAAGATATATCTGGTTTCAATATCAGAAGGATAAAAATGGGCGCTGTCTGCCAGAAATATTTGGTCTTTGTACAGGATATTGGCTTTCTTGGCCTCTTCAACCAGTTTGGGCCTGTCCTCGGGATGTGCGATTTCAATAAGGGCCTGTGCTCTTTCCCGGATGGTTTTCCCCCTTAAATGGGCAATTCCCTGTTCTGTTGCGACAAGATCAATGGATTCAGGCAGACTCAATAAATCAGGGGCGTTTTCAACGGAAAAGTGAATATTGGGATTTCCCTGACGGTTTCGGCTGGGAAGGGCAACAATGGTGTAGCCGCCTTTGGAGATTTCAGCTCCGTTAAAAAAATCGGCCATCTGTCCCGGACCTGCTGTGACATGCCCTTTGCTGTTATGTAGGACCACCCGGCCTGAAAGATCAACCCTTCTCACGGGGATAATAAAGACAAACCGATGGTTTTGTCCGATTTCCAATGGATGGAAGACTTTGTCAATGCTCTGAAATTCCACAATTGGGTTTTTATCAATAAATTGCATTAATTCTTTACTGCCAAGAGCATAAGCAGTTAAAGACTTTCCCCTGAAAGGACCTTTTTTCCGGTTGGTGACGGCACCGCTTTTAACAAGTTCCATTAATGCATCCGTAAAAAAAGGAGTATGGATACCTAAATCTTTTTTATTTGCAAGATGTTTGGGCAGTGCCTCGAAAATCGGGCCAAAGGTAAAGGCAAGACAGCTGCCGTTTTCAATGACAGAGGCAACTTTGGCTGCCAGCTTGTCAAATACAGGGTCCACGGGAAATCTGGGAAAATAAAAAGAAGGGTCCCTGGATTCAATAACCATGTCAAAGGCATCAAAGGGAACAAATGTATCCCCCAGGGTAAATGGAATTTCCTGATTGATTTCTCCAACAACTATATCTGCCTGTTCCATTGCCATTCTGGCCACATCTACCCCTACACCCAGGCTGCAATAACCCGCCTTGTTGGGAGGTGTTATCTGAATAAAGGCAATATCAATTGGGATTTGCCCTTGCTTCATAAGCAGAGGGATGGCGGAAAATCGTGAAGGGACCAGATCGACCTGGCCCGCTGAGATGGCTTCGGCAGATACCCATCCGGAAAAAAATGTTTTAAGACGATACCTTTTGGACTGTAAAGCCTTATATGAAATCGCATCACCAAAACTGACCAGCTGGATCAGGGTCAGGTCCTGAAGACGGTATCCTTTAGCATGCATGAGACAGTTTACAAGGGTTCGGGGTTCTGCTGCACCCGTGCCGATGAAGATGTTCATACCCGGTTCGATTTTGTTTAATACATCGCTTGGGGAGACAGTCTTTTTTTTCCATGAAGCCGGTTCTTTTTTAAACAACATAACGCTCCTGTCATAAATTGATGTCCTGTTGATTCAAATTTCACATATTACCATATAATGTCAATAAGTGAACCTTTTTAAACCGGGCAATCGTATTTAAAAACAAAAGTAAATACGATTTCCTGCAACCCATGACAGCTGCATATAATGGTTGGCTACTTTTATTAAAAAAGGACTAACAGAGAAAGTCTGAGGTGAATATTTAATCGAGAGGCCCAACCCAAAAAGATAGAAGTCAACACCTATATGTTTTTATAGATATCAAGAATAGCTCAATTCTTTCAGTTTTTCCTTGGCATCCACAAAAATAATTTTACCATCTTTCCATTCAGGTATTTTTAAATCCATATTTGCAGCTTTTTCGAGCGCTTTTTTTGAGGCGCGATGCATAGCATTTAACGCTAATTTTGAATATGATTCTTTTTTCATATCTTTTCCTCTAATACCAACGGAATGTTTCCGGAATTATCAAAAATGACCCAGGCATCGACTAATTTTTTATAATGGTTTTGAAAATCTTTCCAACCACGATGATACCTTTTTTTAATTACATCAATCGGAACATTGTGTCCACCTTGAGAAACTCTCAGCTGAACACGTTTCACGGCCATTTCTTCATTAGGAAGGCTAAGAAAATATAAGATTATTTCATAACCGATTTTTTCCAATTATTCAAGACGGCATCAGGCATGGGTATTGTGCTGTCTTTTTTCCTTTGCCGTCATGAACGGTGATGAGACTGTGATCAAAATTTAAGTCCTTCACCCGCAGTTTCATACACTCAGCCAGGCGAAGGCCGCACCCGTATAACAGCTTGACCACCAGATCATAAGGGTAGCTCAGGCAGCCGATAACCCGGTTGACTTCATCCCGGGACAGCACCACAGGGATATACGGTTTTCTTTTGGCCCTGACAATTCCTTCCATTTTACCGAATTCTTTTTTCAGCACGTGGCGGAAATAAAACAACAGTGCATTAAATGCCTGGTTCTGGGATGAGGCGGACACTTTTTTTTGACCGTAAAAAAATGTCAGAAAATCTTTTACATCCTCGTTAGATGAATCAAAAATGACGAAGTGTTCTTTAATCAAATTAGTAGTGTTTATTTCCTGTCTATTTTTAATTGAATGACGTAACAGCGATGAACCCTGGCCATGGCATGTTGGATGGCATCGGGGTCCGGAATCAGAACTCGAGGGCCAGCTTTTTGCTGATTTTTTCAGCTGCGGACCGTGTCTGCTCGATAATG
>Ga0233437_1000816_pt1 | contig 65148 bp, 54 predicted proteins | sample SI_122_August201_FD_182714 | JGI IMG/M metagenome (GOLD analysis project Ga0233437, IMG submission 182714) | Seawater microbial communities from Saanich Inlet, British Columbia, Canada - SI_122_August2016_200_MG | ecosystem: Environmental > Aquatic > Marine > Inlet | place: Canada: British...
ACGTCAGCGCATAGAATTCGTCAAGTCTGGAAAAAAAGATGTCGGGGCTGCTAATTTGTTAGGACCAATGCCGGTGGGTCATTATCTGCGAGCAGGGGTGGGTCAGTTTCTGTGAGCGTCAAGGATTTATTAAAGGATAAAAATCCCTTCGCCAAAATTCATACATGGACAGCCAAGATTTGCTGGAAGATCATAGATGAAATTAGAAAGGTCGTTCAAAAAGTTGACCTGGTCATTTGCGCGACAGATATCAAAGAATCAAAGCTCATAATGAATAAAGTGTGTTTCGAGGAAAAGAAACCTTGTATTTTCCCAGGCGCATTTCGCAGAGCCTATGGAGGTCAAATTCTCTTCGTTAGGCCAGGCAAATCACTTTGCTATCAGTGTTTTTGTATGTATGTCCCAAAATTTGCGAAAGATGAAGAAATATCAAACCTTGAACAAGCCGAAGGTCTTGCTTACACGGATCGACCGGTACCTATTGAACCTGGATTGTCGAACGATATTGCACCAATCAGCACTATGACCGTGAAACTTGCGATTCAGGAGTTGATCAAGGACACAAATACAACCTTGGAGTCCCTTAACGATGACTTAGTGGCCTCCTGGTACTTATGGATTAATAGGAGGGAAGCCGGGACACAGTTCGAGGATCTTAAACCTTTAGAGTTCAATATCGATGGTATGCATATTCTTCGATGGTATGGGATTGATGTCAAACCTCACCCCGCATGCCCGGTATGCGGGGATTTTCAGGGTCATTTAGCAAAACAAGCCGGGATAGATTTGTCTTTTTCGGATGTATAGAAAATTATCAATTTCCTTTAGTTAAGGAAACAATAATGAACGATAAGGTTTTAATATACAGGATAGATGAAATACCCGATTCACTTTACTCCTCATATCAAATGGCGGCTGGAGGAGACGTTCTGGTGGCAGCGGGGTGTGATTTTGAACATCTGCTAAGAACAGTGGCAGGTTTTCCTCCTGGTTCTCTTTCGCTGACCATTAGGTTTATATTTAATCCTGATATTCGGAAAAGGGACATGCAGTCCCGTCTGAATCTTTATTTGATAGCAAACGCTCAGGACAAAAGCATAAGAGAGAATCTCCGAATTTTGATAGAAAGGGGGCCGCTAAACAGATTCTTCGATATGGAAAAAATAGAAGGTTTTGAGTTTACCCTCCAAGATATTGAAGCGGTCAGCGAAATCGTTAGACGTGAAGACGGGGTCGACCCACTCTACTCAAATGAATTTAATGATAGGATTCCATCCTTTTACTACACTATTGATCCCTTTAAGCCAAACGATGGGAACGACTATATGGACTTGGATAGGACATTAGGCGAAATCAAAGAGAAGGTTATTATCGACATTTGCATACAACCCGTAGATATTGAAAAAGAACTGGCGAAACACACCCAGTATTTATCCTTTTTACAATCCATCAACAGAATATGGGATCATGAAGAGAATGACGGGTTGGAATTTCAAGATTATTTTAGTGATTGTACTAAGTGGCATTCATCAAAGAGTCGAAAAATAAAACCATTACGGTATGAAGATCCGTTAGCAGAAAACATTCTTCAATCACAACAACGTTTTCATGAAACTCTTCGAAAACCTCATCTCCTGTTTCATATAAGGATCTTTTCAAAAGAACCTTCGACATCCCATTTGATTGGATCTGTTCTGGCAGAATCCGCTTTCGAAGGAGGGAGCTACCGTCTGCTTTCTCATACAGATGTAAAATTAATAAACGACGAATTATTTAAATGTCTAAAAGATTATAGTGTCTCAACCTTTCCCACTCTTGAGTACTTGTTTCGTCACCGGGATTCCACCCTTTATTCTGGTTTTGACCGTCTTAGCCATGTCACAACCATCGAGGAGTTTTTGGGAGCATTTCGCCTTCCGATTGCCTCAAACTCATCACCAGTATGTATCCGAATGAATACAGATCCACCATATATTAGCGAACGTGAGGCCATCATTCTTGGTTTTGATAAGGACAACTCTTCTTTATATAGAGGACCCAATCTCGCCGTGATGCCCAAACACTGTTTTATAAGTGGCGTCCCTGGTTCAGGCAAAACAACAAGCGCACATAACATAGTTATTCAACTTCATCAATACGGGATTCCATTCCTAATAATAGAGCCTGTTAAGACCGAGTACCGCATTTTAAAGACATTCAAAAACCACCCTGATGAAAATGTGCGTAGCTTAGCTGAGGAATTAGAAATCTACACGCCTGGAGATGAATCCGTTTCGCCATACAGGATAAATCCACTAAGCATGCTGCCTGGTATTTCGGTCTATGAACACATAGACAACATATTATCGTGCTTTAAGGCCGCCATTCCTTTAGAGGGCTCATTGCCGGCTTTATTAGGCGAGACGATAGAACGAGTTTATGACGAACAAACTGATATGGATAGACCTCCAATTATGGCAGAATTAGTTACAGTTACAAACATTATATTGACAGAGAAAGGCTACTCACAAGATACGAATTCCGACTTCAGGGCAGCAATAGAAGCTCGCTTAGGGGTTTTGATTCGACGCAGTGTTGGAAAGATATTTCAGTGTCGCCATAGTGTTCCAACAATTCACCACCTGGTGAACGCTTCAGCAATAATTGAGTTTGATCGTCTTCATCCAGAACAGGCCTGCCTGTGTATATTGTTTTTATTGACATACATTAGAGAATATCTGAAGACCACTTCTAAAGTTGAAGCTAAACCGCGTTATGCCATCATAATAGAAGAAGCACATAACATTGTCGGCCGTACCGGCACTGCCGTTGCGTCACCTGATGTCGCGGATCCAAAAGCCTTTGCTGCGGAATACATAGTCCGTATGCTCGCCGAACTCCGTGCTCTCGGAGTAATAATAATTATCGTAGATCAACTCCCAACTTCCGTAGCAACAGAAGTTATAAAAAATACAACCACGAAACTCGCTTTTCGCCAGGTGGATAAAGATGATAGGGAAATCATTGGGGAATCCATACTCCTAAATCAATCGGAAATTGAAGAACTGGCCCGTCTGAACCCTGGCGAGGCTTTCTTTTACACAGAGGGATATTATAAGCCTCGCAAAATCAAGACGATTAATTTGCATAAGGATTTTAATTTCGACTCAGATATTTGCAATGAGAAAATTGTTCCCTACTTGCTTGGGGATATCTGGTTTAAGAAAGCAGCTTTAAAAAGAACCTTTTTGGAATTAACACACCTTAGAGAGCACATGGACGTTTTCGAAGAGACAAGACTTGCGATGATTCGTGAATTCGCGGTTATGAGTGCTTGTCTCCCTCAGGTTCAGGCTCAGGATTGTGATAATAAGGGCCGATTATTGGCAAAATTAAAGCTTGATGCTTATAAATTTCAGTCGCGACTTAGGAATTCATATAAACTTTTCATAAGGGATTCATACAAACGATACATGGATTGCCGGGTTGAATATAAAACAACGGACGCTTTAGTTGAGGAGATGAAAGATGATTTAGTCAGTCGCTTTGAATCAATAATTAAGCCGGATGTTAAAAAAACATTGGCAATGCTCGAAGGATTTATCAGTCGGTGTCATAAGACTGAAAAGTAGGAGGTATTTAATGGCAAAACACAAAGATGTGCCGACAAGGCAGGAGGTATCTAAGAAAATCGAAAAAAACAGAAAAGACATGGAGTTAAAGGAGATCAATCTTGACTGGATAGCCTCGGATGTAGAAACAGTGAGACAAACACTTGAAAAACTTGATTTCGGTGGCACTGCTGAAGGTTTTGATCAGGTAGAAACGTCCATCAAGGGAGCGGAAAATGTGACGGCTGATGCGTTCGACAGGGAGGATGAGGATCTAGAGCAAATACAAAAGGATAACCAGGAATACGAGGGGGAAATACAAGATCGGCGCAAGTCGTCAGAGTCGGATCTTGGCAAAATTTCAGATTCCAGTGCCAGAATCGAAACCAAAGAAACTATCAACGAATTAATTCAAGCCAAGGAAGCAGCTTTGAAGGATATAGATTTTTTAGCTGAACAAATTGAAAGGGCCAAAGGAGCAAGGGATAAAAGTGATTCCATACAGAAAAGAATTCAGGCCCGTGTACATTCAGGGAAAAGGAGTCGATAGAATGATCATTTATAAGAACACTAACGAGGGCTGGTCAAAGGATGATATCGAGGTCAAAACGAAAATGATTGATTCATCCATAATCAACATGGAACATCTTTTAAATAAGCTTTCAGAAAAAGTCGAGCATTTGCCTAAGGTGAATAAGAAGGACAGTTTAAAAGATGACACAGTAGAAAATCTATATGCTGAAAAAGAGGAGGCCGTTGATACGGTTGTTAAGGAGTTGAGTCGACTTCAAGGATTTGGTGGTATTGTAGATAAGAAAATAGCCCGGTGTGCAGGGAATTTGAATCAGCTTGGCATGGACGCGAATTCTCTCCATCTGGGCGCGGCAAAAGAAAAGTACAAATTTGCAAAACTATCCCAGGAGTTCAACCATAAGAAAGCAATTCAGCAAAAAAAAGATTTGCAAAATGTTGTTTCCTGGGCCAAGAAAGTTCTCGATCTGGCTCGATCCAAAAAATTTCCTGGCAGGAAACCAAAGAAAAAGTTTCAACCCCCACCAGAATTTCTTGCTGCCTTAGCAGGTGTCAAATCAACCGGGCCGCAAAATCCGGGTCAGGTTTCGCCTTTTGTTTCAACGCCTTCATCTAATAGCGAAATGAATAATCTCATCTCTTTAGGACCTCTTGGCGGAAGAATATCCAACAATAATATCTCTGTAACAGGAGTATGAAAAGATGAATTATATATGGCAAATGAATCAGGCTTTCCTCGGGGCTGGAGGCAATAACCCAAATGTAGAGGTCTTTAATGCCGATTCAGGTGAAGGAAATAAATTATTGGAACTTCCCCCCATGCACAGTGTTTATACAATCGACATCGATTCAGAAAGTGGCGCACTTGCGGCAGGAACTAAGGCTGGTTTGATTTATCTGACAACCGTTGCAAGGGAACTGGAATCTAATGATTCAGCATTACCTCGAAAACTGGTTCAAGGAGCATCGGTATTATCCGTCTGCTGGATCAACAAATCACTCTTGGCATCTAGTGATACAGCAGGGCGGTGCTTTCTATGGAACACAATTAAAGAAGGCGATCCCCGTTTGCTCAAGGCCATGAAAGGTGTCACATGTTCTCTGTTAAGCCTTCCCGATGGATTACTGGCAGGGCTTTCTATAAAAGGTAAGCTTTCCATTTTGAAGCTTTCTGAAGGTAGAGTAATTCAAGAGGTAGACTTTTTAATGCCACCACCCATGCATAGCCTGGTAAGAATGGTCTACTGGCCGAGTGAGCATGCTGTAGTCTTTCCAACCATGGAAGGAAAACTCGCCCTCTGCAATTTAAGCAATTACGGTATCAGATATATAGAAGCACACAAAGGTGAATTCTATGCCATTACAGTGTGGGGCGATAACCTTGTAAGCGTCGGCAAGGATGAAAACTCACTGAAGATTTGGTCAGCAGAAACCAAAATACCTGTAAGCGTGTTCCCGGTACCAAGTGGAGTGATATCTGCTGCATTAGCAGGATCGTGGCCATCCAAGATTCTACTGGTAGACGTTCAAGGAATGGCGACATCGTATGTGATCGATAAGGAAAACCTTCAAACCTTAAATCACATGACTTCGAAAAATTATAGAGTGGTTTCAACTCTGGCCCAAGAAAAGGTAGAGACAATTTACAATCAGTGGAGAGAGAGCGAAGTCCTGAGGCTATTGGGTGAAATTAAAGAAAATGCGGGTAAAATCCCCGATGATGTTATCGATAAAATGCATTCTCAGCTGATTGAGTTAGGATATGAACATGTATCTCTGGCAATTCGTGCCGAGAACGCTGAGCAGAGAGAAGATATAGTCGGGGCTCTCAAACTCTATTCCCTATTGATTCAAATCATCCCGTTAGACAATCCAAAATCCTGCCCATCTGTAGAAAAGTATGCAATCTTGCTTGCGAAGGCATGGCTTATGAAGGAAGCGGAGGCCATGTGCAAGATTATTATGCGGATTAATCCGGAATATCCTTTCGTTATTGAAACCAAGAAACTTAGCCAGACTGCAATTCTGTTACGAGAGAGTCAATGTATAATCGAACCTGATATTCCAATCGACCATATAATCGAATCGGCTACAATCGTTAACAAACAGTTCGGCGGACGATACATGATTAACAAACGGGACCCCGATTCATGTTGCGGGTTAAAAATAACATCAAAAATGATCCAACAAAAATATGAGCAGATTAGGATGAAATCCAGAGAAACACATTTGCCTGAGGCAAACATTGAACAGGTCTGGTGGCTTTCCAGGGGAAAAACCGAAAAGATCGATCTGATCGGGTTCGGGAAAGGTCAGACAAACGGCATAAAAGGGCTCCAGTTTGCATTGCAGGTTTTAAATGGAGAATTGGAAACTGTGGTAATCCCGGTAATCATTTTTGACACGCGGAAAATTAGTTCAGGTGTATCGATCAAAGAAAAGAACGAAAATTTATCAAGCATATTGGATCAAATTATAAACAAAGCGTTATCCAACCCGTATTTGGCATCGGTCCATATGGCATTAAATAAGGCCATACGCCGGCTGGTAACAAAAGGATCTCCGGTCAGGAGAATAAAATAATGCTCTCAATACCGAGATTTTGTTCACAATGCAGTAAGCTCGTCCAACCCAAAGGCGATGTTTGTCCGGATTGCGGGACGGAGCTTTTTATTGAAAACCATAAAGACGCGTTTTTGTCTGGACCGTTTGTTGGGCAAGGCACGACAGTAACTCTCCCGAGTGGTGTTATGCTGTTGGATCGCTTCCGCGTAATAAATTCCCTTGGTAATGGACGCTTTGGCACTGTTTATGTTGCTGAGGACAGGTTGCGATCAATGAAAGTAGCATTAAAAGTGGTCGGAATTGGTCCATGTTGTGATGACATGGAAGTGTCGCTGCTTCAACGTGAAATGATCATCCATACTAGAATCTCAGAATTTAAGTACATCATTCAGGTCTATGATCTTCATTTTGTGGAATGGAGCGGATCAGGGCTGCTGTTGCTATCTATGGAGTATGCTAATGGTGATAGTTTCAGAAAATATTTGATTGAACTCGCTGATGATTTGGAAACACGTAGAACATCGGGGCTGGACTATTTCAAACAGGCATGTCATGGCGTTGGCGCTATCCATGATGCTAAAATTATACATCTTGATCTAAAACCGGAAAATCTGATCTTTTCAGAAAAATCATTAAAAGTTACAGACTTAGGGACAGCGTATTGTCACGAATATCCGAAACAAAAGATTGATATTAATCTGGAAATATTGTTACCGGAATCAGGAACTCCCACTTATATGAGCCCGGAGCAATTCATCGCTCCGCACCCGGATGAGCTGGACCTAAGATCAGACATCTACTCCCTTGGAGTCATTCTACATGAATTGCTTCATCCCAAGGGTCGCCCCCCCTTTGGAGGTTCACCTGCCAGGCTCCGGGATCTTCATATAAATGTTATGCCACCAATTATTCCTGATGTTAACGAGAATTTAGCCCGGGTTATCAGTCGGTGCCTAAAGAAGAATCCAGATGATCGCTATCAGAGCGTTTGGGAATTACTTGATGATTTGAAAGGGCGACATGAAATAAAGAAGAAACTGCTTTCAGAAGAGGAAATAGAACAGGAAACAGCCGTAAACAGCATTCAGAGTATATGGGAGAAGGCAAAATCCTGTTTATCTGCGGGAAGCCTTAACGAGGCAAAGAATTTTTTGGATGAAGTCTTAATAATGCAACCAGATCATTTTCGGGCCCAAAAATTAAGACAAGAAATCAGGGATAAATGGGAACAGGCACAGCAGTTCTACTCGGACATAGCACAAAATATTAAGGACGGAGATCCCTCGGATTTATTGGTTTTGCTTAAAGATGCTATCAATATATACCCCAATTATCCACCAGGCCGCATAGTGCAGGTAAAACTTGAGGCCAAGATCAGACAATACCGGCAGGCCATAGAGGAAGGTGTTGCCAGCATTAAGAAAGAGTGCTGGGAAGCTGCACTTAAATGGCTTGAAAAGGCGCTGAAAATTGATACGGGCGCCACACATCTAAAACAAGTTGTCGAAGATCTTTCTATGATAAGCGAAGCAAAGCGGCAGATACAGCATTCAATAAACCAGAAAGAATTCAATACCGCAATTCATTATGCACGCTCAATTGACATGGTGGTGAAGCAGATGAAGGAACGTATCCCGGCATTCTGGGAGGAAGATAAATATGATTATTAAGCCAACAAAAGACGGAAAAGAAGGTTCGATAAATGGCAAGACTGAAAGCCCTAATGATATAAAAATTGAATCCGTAGTTTCTGAAATAGATGCTGACAATCTGGCGAAAGTGATTAGCCTTCCCATAGAATCCGCTCGTGCCGCCTTTGTAACGGATTCAGTAACCGTCAAGTCATATGAAGAGTTTTTAAAAGATAAGATCCCGGCTTTTTATATACAGTTAATGCGAGGCACCAAATGGCTACCACCAGAAAATGTTGAAACTAAAATTGTAGAATCCGAAGCTTTTGCACTTCTAGAACGAGGGTTTTCAAATAAAGGCGGAATTCCAGCCGCTATGGATGAAGCCAGGAACGGCATAAACGGTGGGTTAAGATTTGTTTTTGATACCATGACGGAAAAATTAGTGCAGGAAGAGAAGGAAAAATACGTAACCTTTGCTTTAAAGAAGGCGCTGGATCCATTGGACTGGGAAAGTAAGGTCGCTTTTATAGAAAAACTATTCAAGAAACTTGAAAATATATTACCGGAAGAAACAAGGGCCGAGCCAGAGCGATTTGCCGGCCATTATGAAAAGATCGTAACTGCTTACGTTAACTCCATTAACCATCTGAATACTCTTTTTCGTAGACTTTAAAGACAGGGAGACACTTCATGGTTTTGATCAATTATTTATTTTATGAACTGGATGAAAGGAACATAGCCCAGAAGGTCAGTATTAAACAGGACACAGCTCGTATGAATTACTCTTTAGAATCTAATACTGTTGATAATTTTAATGAGTTCAATCGAGTAATTGGTGATTACTATAACTATCACTTTACAACATGTATTTCACAGGGTGGAAAACTCTCGACTGCTGAGGCTTCGAGTCGGGCTAAAGAATTAATAGAGCGTGAATATCGCCGCCGGGGCAGTGATATCGTAGGTGCCTATAATGACGCCCATGATGGTACAAATGGCGGACTAAGGGCTGTCCTTGACGTGATAGCCGAGGGCCTCAAGGCTGAATCAGTTGAGCGTTTCATAAGGGACACCTTCGATCGTTACGTGACACCTAACTCATGGAATAAAAAAGTCGAAATGATTCGACAGTTCATAGATTACTGCGGGAACCATTTGTCCAGTTCGATCCGCAGGGATCAGCCGGAAAGATATGCCCACAATTATCAGGAGTTGATACAGAGTTATGTAACTGCTCTACAGCAAACATCGAGAATCTTTAGGCGCTTATAGAAATGAGGGTGCCGTGAAAACCAAGCTATGCAAATTACTTAAGATTATCGATCCCGCCCATTCATTGGATCGGATATCTATCCTGGTGGATAATGCTGTCAATTCCTCCAGGGCAGGAAAAGGACAGGTGCACGATTGGGACGAATTCAAAGCTCTTTTGATAAATAATTTTTGTCATATCGAAAACGTTGTTCTTGAAATCCGACCAAAACGGTTACCGCATTTTAATATTGATTGGGGCAGGTGCTCCAACATACTGATAAAAGAATACGGCCCAAACGGTGATATTACCGCATTTCAGATAGCCAAGTCAGGCACGGAGGGAGGGCTGTATTCAGTTTTAAAAGCGATTGCGAGACATATGGCTGATGAATATGCCGGCAATTATATCGGATCTTATATCAACGATTTCTGGGACTCTCTGTCTGTTGATGAAAAACTGGCAGTGTCTAAAGAATATCTTGATAAATATGGTCACCTGATACCCTCTGAATTGACGGAGGGAGGAGCAGTTAGGGTAAGAGCTTTCTTTTGGAGGGTGCTTCAAGAACACCCAAAAATTGTCCAAAAACTCAGGAATGTAAATAGAGGGGCATGAATGAGCGTTGAACAAGCAATAATAAAGCAGGCCTGCCACCACGTAGTAACTGCAAAGGCCCGAGAATTATTTAGTAGAGAGATGCGCAAGGGGTGCAGCCCTATGATATCGCCTATACCTGTGGCCATGGAGCCACCTTATTGCCCGATCTCCCGGCTCTCAGCACAGACAAAAGATGAACCGGTGGATACTATTCCTGAACCTATTATGACGCCCGATGAGCTTCGAATGCAAATCGTTTGGCTGGCACCAGGCGCAGAACTCAGCTGGCTTATGAGTGAGCTTTTACTAAAACATCATAGAGAAGTATCCCACCGGGTTGGTTTTGAGATCGTAGGAAACAAACAAAAGATTGATATGCGATTCCTTGTCCATCAAAACGATTTGCCTATCTTGAAAGCGGCATTTCGTGGCCAATTTGAGCGATGTGAAATCACTGATTCTTTGGGCAAACGCATCGTAGGACCTCCCCCGAGGATTTTAAGCGATTTAGTTTTTAATGATTATTTTCCTCATCCCCCTTACTCCTATCTTTTGACAAGGCCAGATGAGCTTCAAGTTACAACCTACCAGTCATTACTTGCAGCTCTTATGGAGATAGAACCTCCAGCTATCGGCTTCTATCAGGTTCTTTTCCAACCCGTGAAACCGGATCATAACTGGCATCGAAATGTTCAAGGACTCCTTGATTTGGAATACAATATCAAGCTGATGAGTGGCGGTCAATCGCCCCAAAGGTTTATGCAACAGGCCCCATCTGGCGATTTGAGGCAAATGAGTTTGGAGCTGGAGACCAAGGCTCATAATGATAAACCCTTTTTCTCAACCGCAATTCGTTTAGGGGTGTTCTCTGCCCGTGAAAACAGTGACGCATATATTGGAGCCTTGTCTGCTTTCATGAACCTGTTTCAACATGGAGGCCGTTCTTTAGATTACATTACCGAAAAAGAGTACAGTAAAATATTGGGACTGGATAGTATATTCAATATGTTCCTGTTGGGCATTACGTATCGGCCCGGATTTTTATTAAATTCAAGGGAACTCACCAGCGTCGTTCATATTCCACCAGCTAATATATTGGAATATCGACAACCAGTAATATCGATTCTTGAGCCCCTGCATGTAAAAAATCCTATCATTCACACTGGAACACCAATAGGTACATGTGAATATGCTGGGGTTAATTTCCCGGTATGTATTCCCTATGAACTTCGACCTCGATCAACCCATATTATCGCCAAACCAGGCCAGGGCAAATCAACAATTATGGCGCGAATGATATTGGATGACATCGAGAATGGAATGGGTGTCGCTGTACTTGATCCTCATAACGATTTATTAGAGGTTCTGCTTTGTTTAATCAAAGAGGAACACATTGACAAAGTGATTTACTTTGATCCGGGCCAAAACGATCACGTTCCAATATGGAATCCTATGAAAAGATCCGCTAACCAAGACCTTAGCCGCACAGCAGATGATCTTGTAGCTGCCATTAAAAGCGTAGTAACAGGATGGGGAGACCGCCTTGAGCATCTTCTCAGACATGGCTTTTATGCATTACTCCAGCTTCCCAACAGCACCCTTCTGGATCTATCTAACCTCCTTAGTCGCAAAACCGACGAAAGTGAGAGATTACGTAAAGCAAGTCTTGAAATAGTGGATAATCCAACGGCTTATCAGTTTTGGAAATATGATTTCCTCCGTTATTCCAACGAGGCTCTCGGTCCCCCAAAACACAAGCTCAGCAAACTTCTCGTCTCAGAAAAGGTTTCCCGTATGTTATCACAGCCAGACAATTTGATAGATTTTCGTCAGATAATGGATAACGGAATGGTCCTATTGGTGAATCTATCCAGCATTGGCTCTGAAGTCCGACAAATACTAGGGTGTTTTATGCTGTCACTTTTTCACCTCGCCGCATTAAGCAGGAGTGATATTCTCTCGAAAGATCGCAAACCTTTCAACATTTATGCAGATGAGGCTCACCTCTTTTTGACAGATGCATTGGAAGATCTCATTGCTGAAACCAGGAAGTTTGGAAGCAATATAACCTTAGCGCATCAGTTTCTCAGACAATTCGGAAGTAAAAAAGTCGATGCCCTTTCCAGTGTGGGTACGACCATCGTTATGAATATCGATGCAAAAGACGCACAGCATTTGGCAAAAGATCTTCAAAATATTGCTGATTATAAAGACATAATAACTCTGAAAAAGGGAGAGGCTATCGCTCGGATCGATATGGATATCGTGAGGTTAAAAACACACGGACCTTTGCACATCCCTCAGCAGCACCATAAAGAAGAGATCATTCAACGATCCTTAGAACGATATTATAAACCCTCACACGTCATCCGAAAATACCTGCAGAGCAGGGATAAGCGGTGGGACCATGCCTTCGAAACTCTGACGACAAGAAAAAGCGGGAACATTGAGGAGTTTTTCTATGACGAATTCTGAGGCCAAAAAAAATGCGCTCAAGCTTATTGATGAGATAATTGAGCTGTTCAATGAGGAAACTATCCGGAATTTTATAGACGAACCTATTGAAAAAGCATTGAACATCTTCAACTTCGATCTAAAAGGCCTGGTAACCTATAGGACATTTATTCACTACACAGGAAGCTTTGTGAAAGGGCTTTATGAACATATCCCCTGGTGCCTACAGAAACCATCTAAAGATCAGGCCTGCGCCGAGGCCATGCATCTTTTAGAAGCAGATTACCAAAGTTCACAATTCAGGGGATACGATGCTGCCTTTTTGGATGCCCGCAATCCATCACTCAACGGCCTCGAATTCGTTCTGGTCCAGCTATCCGAAATCATTAAGACGCGATTAAGGATGAAATATGCCAGATGGGTTTATGTGAGCCGAATAGAATGCGTTGATTGGCATACCAGATGTTCGATGGCTGAGATCTTAATTGCACGCTGGAAACTTTTTCTTCCTCCAGACATTCTCATGTGTTCGCCTGTTCAGCTCGCGGATCACATACCTGATTTAATCGACATATTGGGATCTGCGGACAATATGGTATCCGAGATGCTGGGGGCCGATACGGCTTGGATCTTTCATGAAACCTACAAATAGTGCTTCCTTTATTTAGGATTCCGGGTTGAAGGTAAAAAGACAGAAAGAGAACAAAAATGGCGGATATAGACAAAATAAATACACATCAAATGGTCAATATTTTCCGGAGTCTGTTTTTCGGCCAACCAGATGTTTATGGAACCTATGACTCCACTACGGGAAGAGCCAGGGTAGTGAAAGCCCGCGTTACAGATAAGGTGATATGGTCCCACATCAGTGGAATACAGCCATATGGGGTGTTTCTTCTGGTCAAAGACCGAATCCGGGCAATAGCCATTGATTTCGATACAAAAATCCGCATGACACCGGCAGATTTTGTGTTCAGATCAAAACACTACAGTATATCTGCGTACATCGAACGTTCCAAGTCAAAGGGATACCATTGCTGGATATTTTTTAACGAGTCTGGAGTCCTGGCACGTAAAGCGCGTCTTGTGGTGAACCACATTCTTGAAGACATCCAAGCACCGGATGTGGAAGTGTTCCCCAAGCAGGACGCGCTGGATGCAAACGTCCGTTTTGGCAACTTTATCAATGCACCTTTATTCGGGCGGCTGGCTGCGAAAGGAAAAACCGTCTTCATCGATCTGAAGACATTTAAGCCCTATCCCAACCAGTGGGAAGTTCTTGGATCGGTGAATAGGGTCAGTGAATCTACATTGGATGAGGTCATTGAGCTGAATGATTTATCGATACCAACATACAGCCCCCTAAAAAACAATAGAGGCAGGTACAGCCTACCACCTTGCGCCCGAAAGATACTTCAAAACGGAATATCCAAATATCAGAGAATCAGTTGTTTTCGCTTGGCCGTACACTTCAAAAGATTGGGCTTACCATTCGATGTTGCTGTGGCTGCACTCAATATGTGGGCTCTCAAAAACCATCCAAAGGGCGGCAAAAGGGTTATCCGGGAGTCAGAGATCCTTTCTCAGACTTCCTCAGCATATAGTCACTCTTATACCGGCTACGGGTGCAAGAGCGAGGCCATAAGACCTTTTTGTGATCATTCTTGTCCGGTTATGAAATGGCTGAACAACAAAAAAGCAGTACACGATAACAATGAAACGGTTCATGAGATTATGCAATGATATTGAGTTTAAACTCAAATAACCTATTGAAATATATTGTAAAATTAAGTTGATATATGAAATATTTTTCTGTAATATTTTTTTATCGATCAGCCTTTAAGGCTTCGGCCATTTGGTTTCCTGAATTTGGCCGGAAAAGGCTTGGAGGCTAACATGACTTTCCAAATCAGGGACAATTTACCTGACATGGATGAAAGGATCTATAAAGGCGAAATCCGTCTGCTTATCCCGTTCGCAGACCGTATCTTTACTGAATTGAACGGATTTAATAGAGAAGGCCCTTTAGCTATTAAAAAGGAGGACAGCCCGATTGAAAGTCGTATTATATGCAAGAGTCTCGACCACTCGACAGGCTGAGCGCGATCTTTCAATTCCCGACCAGCTTCGGCAGCTCAGGCAGTACTGCGTCCAGCGCGATCACGAGGTGGCGAAAGAATTTAGAGAGGAAGGTGCCTCGGCAACCGACGCCAATCGCCCCAGTTTTAAGGAAATGTTCGGCTATCTCATGGCCCGGGGAACCGGAGTGGAAGCCATACTCGTTCTCACCACATCACGTTTCTTCCGGGATATAGTTGGAGCCCGAAAGTATAAAAAAGCACTCAAAAAAGTCGGTGTGCAGGTCATCAGCATTACCCAGGAAGTTTCCAATCGCCACCACCCCACCGGCTCCTTTATCGAAGGCATATTCGAACTCCAGGATCAATACGAGAGCGATATCAATGCGTTTCACACCCTGCGGGGCATGGTGGAAAATGCACGAAGGGGTTACTTCAATGGATCAACACCACCATTCGGATATTGTGCAAAAGGTGTTCTAGATGGAAGAGGCAATAAAAAAACGAAGCTTGCACCCGACGAAGGTGAATCCAAAATCATCAGACATATTTTTGACTTATATGTCAATGGAGATAATGGCAGCCGGTTAGGCCTCAAGAGAATTACCGAAATCCTCAATCAGGAAGGTAACCTCAAAAGAGGGAGAAAGTGGTCGAAACAAGCGGTTCAGCAATGCCTCAGCAATCGACTTTACATCGGAGATTATTATTTCAATAGAAGAACTCTCGTTGATGGTAAAATTCAAGTTAAGGACCGAAAAGAATGGATCAAGATTCCCGTAAAGCCTCTCATCGGAAAGGAGATCTTCGATGAAGCCGTGTCACTCCGGAAAATCAGGCAACCGACCTCAAAACACCCTCCCTCCGTCACCGCTTCACGAACGCTTTTGACCGGGATCCTGCATTGCGGAAGATGCGGTTCGAGGATGGTGATCGAGACGGCCAAAAACAGTGCATACCGTTATTACAATTGTTCTAACTATATTCGCAGAGGGCGGTCTACCTGCAAAGGGAATCGGATCTCGGAGGCCGAGCTGGACAGCCAGATCCTGAATTACCTTTCTCAAAAATTTTTCACCAGGGAAAGAATCCGCGAAATCATCATCCATGTGAACCGGGAAATAAGCAAGCAGCGTAACCAAAACAGTAAAAAATTGATGGAATTAAGGACCGAACATGATAGTATCAGAGCGAGAATTCGTAAATATTACGAGGCGATAGAGAGCGGTTCTCTGGATCTGGGCCTGGTTAGCGAGCGATTGAAAGAGCTCAAAGTGTGGGAAGCCGAAATCAGCGAACAATTGGAGCGGTTTCAACGTCCGAAACAGCTTCCACCCTATTTATTAAAAAATGAGACCCTTAAGAAGATACAGGCAAGGCTCGAAGAGATTTTCATGTCCAATGAACGCGGTATGGCCAAGGAATACCTTAAATTTTTCCTGAAACGGATCGAAATCAAAGAGCGAAACATTAACCTTAAGGCCAATACCATCGCCCTCTGTAACTTTTCCCTCATGAAAAAAACCGAGGGAACTGCAAATGTGTTAACCGCAGTTCCCCCAGTTGTCATGTGTTGGCTCCCCAGCACGGACTCGAACCGCGGACTCGATGGTTAACAGCCATCTGCTCTGCCGACTGAGCTACTGGGGAACATATTGCGAAACTTGTTTTTAAATTATCAAACTTTATCCCCCCGTGCTCGATGGTTAATCCGCCGGAGGCGGACTCAGCCGACTGAGCTACTGGGGAACATATTGCGAAACTTGTTTTTAAATTATCAAACTTTATCCCCCTGTGCTCAATGGTTAATCCGCCGCCGGCGGACTCAACCGACTGAGCTACTGGGGAACATATAGCGAAACTTGTTTTTAAATTATCAAACTATACCCCTGTGCTCGATGGTTAATCCGCCGCCGGCGGACTCAGCCGACAGAGCTACTGGGGAACATATCAGAGAAACCCGATGATTGAGGCGTTTTTCAATAGAGTTTCCGAATATCATTTTTCGGGGTCATTTTAGTTATTTTCTGGTGAAAGTCAAGCCCAAATTTGATGTGGCATCACCAAAGTCAAAAAAGTTGCTCATATGAAACATCCGCGTAAAGACTGTTTGTTGCCTTTGGAAATAATAATTATTCATCGTCTCTTCCCTCACAGACGACCCGGTTGCGGCCCCGGTTTTTTGCCAGGTAAAGTGCATGATCCGCTTTTTTTATCAGGGCGTCGAATGGTTTTTCCGAGCCCCTGATACAGTGGGAAAACTGCGCCACACCGGTGCTGATCGTGATCTTTACATCGGATCCGTTGATTTGAACCGCGTGTTCTTCAACCGCCTTTCGGAATCGCTCACAGAAAGCTATGGCATGTTCGATGTCCGTGTTTGGTAAGATCACGGCAAACTCCTCACCGCCATAACGGCATGCCACGTCGCTTTTCCGAACCGTTTTCCTCAACAGATAGGCGATCTCTTTTAAAACCTCGTCTCCGGCCGGATGTCCGTGAGTGTCGTTTATCCTTTTGAAATGATCCAGGTCCACCATGCAAAGTACCAGCTCCGTGTCGTATCGTTGAGCCCCGGCTGTTTCACGGTCGAATGCTTCCATAAAATAGCGTCGGTTATAGAGGCCCGTCAACTCGTCCCGGGTCGACATCTCTGCCATTTTTTCCATGGTGGTCTTTAACTCTTTCTTGAGGCGATGTTTTTCCAGGGCGTTGTTAATGACCCTTTGAAGTGCCTGCTCGCTGAGATTGGCTTTCGGCAGATAATCATAGGCGCCGCAATTGATGGCCTGGGATGCCACCATTTCATCGCCCTTTGCCGTGATAAAAATAACCGGTGTGTCGATTTCTTTTTCCTGAACCTTCCTTAGAAAATCGAGGCCGTTTCCGGACGGCAGGACATAGTCGAGAAAAATCAGATCCACCGGTTTGTCTTGGAGTATGTCCAGGGCTTCATCCATATCCCTTGACCGGGTAAGGACGAGCTGAGTCTGGTTTTTGAGCATCCTCTCGATTTCTCTGTAATCCTTATCAGAGCTGTCCACCGACATTATCTTTATTGTTTGATCCAGATTTAATATTTCCGAATTTCCGGCATACGGCTTTATCTCATAATGCCGGATCGTTTGAATCTTTTTTACGATGTCTGCGATCCGTTTTCCGGCCTGCTCGATTTTCCGGGCTCGTTTGACCACTTTTTCGCAATCATTTTTCTCCCAGCTCATCAGTTCGATATTGCCCAGCAGGGCCATTAGCGGCTGGTTCAATTCATGAGCGGTGGCCCCTGCCATCTGAAGCAGCACTTTCAACCGTTCCTCTTCGATGAGCACCTTCTGCTGGTCGAGTATTTTTCGATTGGCCCGCTCAAGCCCTTTTATGTTCCGCTGAAGATCCTGGGTGGTCTTGTTAAGGGTCTCTTCGGCTTTCTTTTTTTCGGTGACATCGTCATAGACGGCGACGATTTCACCGGAAGGCAGTTTGTACACATCGTTTTCGAACCAGCTGGTGAGAATATCATCCCGATACAAAGAGATGGGGTGATATTCGGAATGGCCGGTTTTCCAGACCCGTTGGAATACGAAAAAAAGACCCATCTCTTTTACGGCGGGAAACACATACTGAACGCTTTTTCCGATGCATTCCGATTTTTTGACTTTGCTGATCTGCTCTCCTGCCGAGTTGATGTCTTTGATGATAAAATCCTTGCCGTCATCCACAGCCTCGTAGACGGCAACGCCGCTGCTCATGTGGTTGAAAAGTTGGCGGAACCTGTGTTCGCTCTCCCGGAGCGCGTTTTCGGTCTGTTTTCGATCCGTGATATCGTCCAAAAGAATAATAACGCCCTGGTACTTGTCGGAGACATCCAGCATTTGCGATAGTCGAACAATAAAATCTTTTCTACCCCGGGTGGTTTCAATCTCTTTTTCAAAACTGTGTTCTTTTGACTTAAACCGGGTAAACGCTTTCAGCTCATCTGTAATCCATGGGAGCAGTTTTTCAACCGGTTTTTCAAGGCAATTTTCCGGCAGGCGCTCGCCGCTGCCTGTCGTGATTTGATAATAATGGGAGCCGGGTATGCTTGCCGCCTCAAATAATTGCGCAGCAGGAAGATTCATGGAGTCTACCTGGTTATCCGTATTCAGAATAATAACCGGGTCCGGAAGGCTTTCAAATGTCGTCAGGTATTTGTTTTTCTCATTGGTCATTATCCGGTTGGTGGACTGGAGTTCGGAGGTGATTTCATTATCGGTGGGTTTCGACCACTCCAGACAGAAACCGATCTCGACCCGATCGAAGAAACGTTCCACGACATGGAGGCTGTTCTCTTTTGCGGTGTCATCAAAATCGGATATTTTGACAAGGTCCTTATAGGTTTCCCGATAATATTTCATCAGCCCTAAAAACATTCCAAGATTGATGCCTCTTTCACGATGCCGCCTGGCCTCGACCACCCCGAAGGCTGCGGCAGGATCATTTGCATAATCGTCATCCGGGCCGAGATCCAGATCGGTACCGTCCGTTTCCAGTAGATCGAGAATGGATTTAGACAGACCGGAGATCGCAAGCCGCCATGCCTCCTGAAGGGTGGACGTGTATTTCGTATAACCCTGTCTCTTAGCATGCGTGAGGATACGTTTCATGAGCCACTCTTCGCTTGAAGATATGAGCCTCCTTAGATCTTTCAGCATTTCCTTATCCTGTGAATCCTGCACTTGCTCTGTTCGCTGTAAGGTTGAATTGTATTGCATGGCATCTCATCTTTCACATCCATTGATTCAGCAGCAACACAGCTCCGATGGTTACGCCAAGAGAAACGGCGTATCTGTCCACACAGAGGTGATGCAATGAAAGAAAAGCATGAATCATGCCAGGATGAAGCATTGAATGATTGCTATAAATATTAATAATATCAACTAATTGTGGTTGCAGTCGGATCTTGGTGGCTTTTGATATTCAGGTATTCGGGGAAGTCGTCATATATTTGACTGCTATAGAACGGAAAGCCGACAAGAAGGAGAAGAGGTTAAGAGCCGCATCAAGCCCTGCCGGATGCCGGTAAAGGGCCTCATCGATTTCCCGGGATGGGATATCGGCCGGATTTTTTTACTTCGGGATGTTATCCCATGATCTGTTCTTGAAATGTTGACAATTGAGGCTTAGTTTAAACTCGATTCCGTTCACCGGTGATCCCATGGGATCTTTCGGTCAAAGTCATTTAACAATATGGAGGGTGTGTTGCATGCGGCTTAAAAAATATCTGTTGGTAATCATAATTTTCTGGGCGATTCCCATAACTGTCTGTGCGGCCCGGGATGTCGAAGATTCTCTTAACATCCACGGACAGGAATTTTTCCTTGAAAACGGGATGCAGTTTTTGGTGGTCGAACGTCACACCACCCCCCAGGTGGCCTTTCGGCTTGCAATACGTGCCGGGTCGGCTCTTGAAACATCCGGACATACCGGCATCGCCCACATGCTCGAGCACATGATGTTTAAGGGGACCAAGAATTTCGGCACGCTGGATTACAAAAAGGACCAGGCCCTCCAGGCGAAAATCGAAGCCGCCTACGAGATGATACTCGAAGAGGAACAGAAGCGGCATCCGGATCGGGGCTTTATCGAGGAGAAGAGGGCCGAGATGGAAGCGTTGCGGCTTCAGGTTCAAAAAATTTATGTTTCCCAGGCATTTTCCTCCCAGGTCGGCAAAAATGGCGCCGTGGGGGTGAACGCCTTCACCACAAAGGATCAGACCCAGTATATCATGTCCATCCCTTCGGATATGATGGAACAGTGGTTTTCCATTGTCAGTGAACAGCTTTTCGAGCCTTCCTGGCGGGAGTTTTATGTGGAAAAGGCGGTTGTTCAGCGCGAATGGGCATTCCGGTATGTAAACAACCCCGCCGGTGCAGCCTGGCTGGATCTGGATGCCGCGGCCTATACCGCACATCCCTATCGGAATCCGGTCATCGGGTGGAAATCAGATATGGATCGGTTTAGCACGGAAGATGCGATTGCGTTTCATAAAAAATATTACAATCCGACAAATGCGGTCTGTGTTCTGGTGGGAGATATCACGGTTGAAGAGGCTAAGAGACTGGCCAAGATCTATTTCGATCGGTATCCCGCCGGGAGACGATCTCCTGCCCAGGTAACGGCGGAGCCGGTCCAGGAGGGGCCGCGGGAAAGCATCCGATATCTGAAAGGTGCACGGACGCCGTTGGTCAGGATCGGATTTCCCGGCGCCCGGATGGGGACGGACGATTTTTACGCCCTGGATGCCATGACCATGATTTTAAGCCACGGCATCGGTTCACGTATGACCCAGAACATCGTCAACAAGGGGCTTGCCCCCGGGGCATGGGCTTACAATCCGGACAACCGTTACGGCGGGCGGGTGGTTTTGGGCGGATCTCCCAATGAACCCCCGGAGCTGAAAAAGGAAGTCTTGCCCGAAGACAAGCAGCGCCAATTATACCTAGAAGCCTGCGAGGAACTCGAAGATATTCTGCTTGGGGAAATCGAAAAACTTAAAATTGAAAAGGTTTCCCCCCGCGATCTTGAGCGTATCAAAAAGCTCAACCGGCGTGATTTCCTGGATCGGATGCGCAGCAACGAATCTGTGGCAGGCACCCTCGCAAGCATCGAGGTGCAGGTCGGATGGGAGTATCTGACGACCTATCTAAACAAAATTTCAGCGGTTACCGCTGATGATATTCAGCGCGTGGCGAATACGTACATCCGTACAGATGCAAAGACCAGTGTCTATATCCTCCCGGGGGGCAAGCCGGATCGTCCCCCTGAAAATTACACCGAGGTTCGTTCCATCGGCGGTTCCGGTGCCGACAAGATCGTGAAACCGGAAGCATATGCAAATCATTCGATCTATCCGACACCGACGGATTGGAAACATCCGCTTTCTTTCAGCCGGAAACCCGAAAAAATAACCTATCCGGACGCCGAGGCCACCACCTTGGGGGATACCCGGATGTTTTATCTGCCGGATCGCGAGCTGCCGCTGGTTGATCTGAGTTTTCATGTCAAAGCCGGATCTGTCGATGTCGACAAAACCCGCATCGGTCTGGCAGACATTCTGGACAAGGTTCTGATCCGCGGTGGGACTGAAACATATTCTCCCGGTGAGCTGGCCATGGTTCTGGATGAAAATGCCGTTCGGCTCTCCGTGTCCATCGGTGAGGAAGCATCCACCGTCCGGTTATCGGTAATGAAGGGGGATTGGGAAATCGGCCTGGAACTGCTTAAAGAGGTTTTGACAAAACCGCGCTTTGATCCGGCGGTGTTCAACGTTGTCAAAATGCAGGAACTGACGGCCCTCAAGCGGCAGGGAGAGGATGCCCATGCCGTGGCCATGCGTGAATCCTTGATCTGGGAATTTAAGGGCCACCCCTATGGCCGTGACCCCCTGTTGGGGTTAGAGACGATTCCGGGTATTACGGTAAAGGATTTGAAGGATTTTCTGAGGACCTTTTTTGTCCCGTCCAACATGGTGATTGCGGTGTCCGGAGACATCGAAAAGGCTCGGGCCGAAAGCGGAATAAAAAAACTTCTCGATGCACTCCCCCAGACCGATGCCCCCGAACGCCGTTTGGAAGCTCCGGCCGAATCCCCGCCGGTGTTGGCTTTTGTTCATAAGCCGGGCCAGGTTCAATCCCAGGTTGCTCTCGGGCTCCGGAGCGTGGAACGCACCCATCCGGCGTTTTGGAAAATGAGTCTGCTGGTGAATATTTTCGGTGGCGGCGACTCTCTTATGTACCGGCGTCTCCGGGATGACTTGGGGCTTGTCTATGCCGCCTATTTTTACCAGACTTTCAAATGGAAGGCCGGCATGCTGGTGGGCTATATCGGTTGCAAGGGGGATAAAACCGGAGATGCAATCACCGAGACCCTATCTATCATGGAAAAACTGCATCAGAACGTACCGGAGACATCTTTTGGATTGAAACGTCTGGACACCCTGAACAGTTTTGTCTTTAATGTCGACACCCCGTCCGAACTGGTCGATGTATACAGCCGGTATTATCTTCGAAAGGAACCGCTGGATACCCTGGAAAGAATTCAGCAGGCCTATATGGAGACTTCAAGAGAGGAGCTGGAGCGTTTGGCCGGTCGATACCTGGTTCCGAAAAAGGCATACATTGTCGTGGTGGGCGACCGGTCGATTCCCGTCCGGAGAAACGGCTCCGTCAAGACCCTTGAAGCGGATCTAAAAGCGCTTGCCGACCGGCTCGGAATGCCGTACAAGGAGATCGCACTGCGTTGAGGATCGAGAGGAGGTGGGTCGATGACCGAGGCATCTTTTTACCAGGCGTTGCGGAAAGAAAATGATACGCTCTGGCAAAGGATTTTTTCACATCCGTTTGTTGAGGGGCTCGGCAAGGGCAGCCTGTCCCGTGACCGGTATGAATTTTTCCTCAAGCAGGATTATGTGTATTTAATCGATTTTAGCCGCGTCTTTGCTTTGGCATCGGCAAAGGCGGACACATTGGCAGATATGGGTTATCTCTCGACCCTGCTCCAGGCCACGTTGAATGCGGAAATGGACCTTCATCGGAAAACCTGCACATCCTATGGCATTTCAACAACGGAACTGGAAAACACCGAGCCAGCAATGATAACAACAGCCTATACCAATCTTTTGATTCGAACCTGTTATGAGGGCGATTTTCTGGATATCCTATCGGTGTTGCTGCCCTGTGCGGTGGGGTATGCGGAAATCGGTCAACGATTAGAATCCCGGGGGTTGCCGGAAGATCCCTTTTACCGGGACTGGATTCATACCTATTCATCGGAAGAATATCTTGGATTTGTCAAATGGTTGAAGGCAAAAACCGATGAACAGGCCAGGGGGATGCCCGAGGATGTGAGAAAAAAATGCCATCGGTTGTATCGATCAAGCGCCCGTTATGAATATCTATTCTTTGAGATGAGCTGGAACCTGGAAACCTGGCCCGGCAGAATCGACACATAACCAGACAAACAGAAACCGACCTTCCCGAATACCGAAAGATTCCTGCAGATGAAAACTTGAAAAAAAGTGTCAAGTGATACTTGACACACGTTGCTTTTAGGTTTTATTATAGAGAATGCAGATTCCACCATTAAAAGGGTATCGATATAAAAATCATACCGGGGTGAACGCATCCCGGATCGGAGCATTTTGTGCTTGATTCCGCAGCCGACAGCAATTCACTGACCAAACCGGGGCTTCGCATGAAAGAACTGGTAGCGGCCAGTGGCGTGCGCAAATCGACGATTCTCTATTACATCCAACAGGGGCTTTTGCCGGACCCGGTAAAAACCAGTCATAATATGGCCTATTACGATCCCCAGTGTATAACCCGGATCCGCTATATTCAGAAACTGCAGCGTCGTCATCGGTTGTCGCTTTCAGAAATACGCCAGATGTTGGAGGCCCGGGGGGAGGATGCGGATATGTCCATCTATATCGACCTCAATGACATCATCTTCGGCCCGACCCCTACGGATGAAATGCTGGATACGGCAGACTTTTGCCGGGCCACCGGCTTGACCCCAGGCCAGCTTCAGACGCTCATCGATAAAAGATTGATGATGCCGCTGGCAAACGGGCATTTCGATCATGACGACGTGCGCATGGGGGAGGTTTATAGACGGATCCTGTCAAACGGTCTTGACGAAGAAGACTTGACATATTATGTCGATCTGGGTGAAAAGATCGTCGATCATGAATTGGCACTGCGCCGGCGCATGACCCATCACCTGCCCCATGAAGCGGATGCGGCACTGAGCATGGAACTGGCCAGATACGCACGAATGACGCGTTCCTATGTCGTTGATCGTCTGTTTCAGCACCGGATCGCCGGGATGAGGGATCTTAAAGCCCAGGAGGACAACTAAGCACTCAGCAACAACATATCGATAGATGCTTTCATCCGGGCCTATCCCCGGCTGAAACACAGGATCTTTAAAGGACCGTTAAGACATGCAAAACAATGAGAATTTTGACGCACCGCCGGAACAAACAGCTTCGACAATGAAGATAAGGCTGCTCCGGTTTGTCTGGGGAGTTGTTCCGTGGCTGGCAGCGGCTGGGATGATCGTTTTTATAGTGGTCATGGGAAAATTACTGATTGTCAAGCACGGCCGCCTGGCAGAGGCGAAAAATGCCGCCATGGACAAGGAAGTTCCGGCCATAAAGGTCATTACCCTGACCCTGGAACCCCGGCAGCTGGTGGATAAAATAAGCCTGCCGGGCGAAGTCACCCCCTTTGAGGAACTATGGATAAAGACCGAGGCAAAGGGCCAGGTCGTTAAGGTGGCGGCGGCGGAGGGGCAGGATGTCAAAAAAGGTCAGCTTCTTTTTAAACTTGACGACCGGGATTATCGTTCCCGGCTCGCCCGGGTTGAAGCCAGCCATAAACTGGCAACCCTGGAATTGAACCGCATAAAGACACTTCGGAAAAAACGAATTGCCTCCGTAAGCAGCCAAGACGAGGCCTTTGCCCGATACATGGAACTGGAGGCCCAGGTCCGGGAAGCCAAAGTGGCCCTTAGCCGCTGCCGGATTACTGCCCCCATCAGCGGCAGAATCAATGAACTGATCGCCAAAATGGGTGATGTCCTGGACATCAACCAAACGGTGGCGCAACTGCTTCAAATCGACAGGGTGAAGGTGACGGTGGGGGTGCCGGAAAGCGATGTGGCTGCGGTCTATGATCTCAAGAAGGCCGAACTGGTTATCGAGGCGCTGAATAATCGCACCGTTATCGGGGAAAAGGTGTTTCTTTCCAGCAAGCCCCGCACCCTTGCCCGGCTTTATGACCTGGAGCTGCTTGTTACAAATCCCGATAGGCATATCCTGCCGGGAATGTTTGCTCAAGTCGAGCTTGTCAAAAAGGAACATCACGATGCCTTGGCCATCCCCCTGTATGCCGTGATCGTTCAGGGAGAAGATCGATATGTCTATATCGAAAAAGAGGGCAAGGCCGAGCGGCGGCAGGTGGAACTGGGGGTTCTTGTCAACTGGGAGGTTCATGTAAAATCCGGACTCGAGCCGGGAGAACGTGTCGTTGTCGTGGGGCATCGATTTTTGGACAACGGACAATCGGTCCATGTGATAAAAAACGTCAACCGTCCGGATGAGATTTTTGCCTCATGAATATTTCGGAAATTGCAGTCCGTAAACGCGTAAGCGTCATTTTTCTGTCCCTGGTGCTCATTATCTTCGGCCTTATCGCCTATTTTTCCCTGCCCCGGGAGTCGGAGCCGGATATTACCATACCCTATGTCTTTATAAAAACCGACTATCCCGGCGTGGCCCCGGAGGACATAGAAAAGCAGATCACCATCCATATTGAAAAGAAACTAAAGGGCCTGGAATCGGTCAAAACCATCAAATCCACCAGCACCGAGGGTTTGAGCTCCATCGTGATTGAATTTTTGGCCGGGACCGATATCGACGATGTGTTGACCAAGACAAAAGACAAGGTCGACATGGCCAAACAGGATCTTCCCACCGATCTTGAGGATGACCCGGAAGTCTTTGAGGTCAACATCTCTGAGATGCCCATCGTGGTGCTCTCCTTATCCGGCAGCATCGACCTGGTGAGACTCAAGGAGATTGCCGAGGATCTGGAAGAGGATATCGAATCCATTCAGGGGGTGCTGGAAGTCGATGTCACCGGAGGGCTGGAGCGGGAAATCAGGATTGAACCCTTTCCGGAAAAACTGGCCTATTACGGGTTTCCGATCACCCGGCTGCAGTCGGTCATCGCCGATGAAAATCAGAACGTCTCGGGCGGGGCCATTCGCATGGCCGACGGCCGTTTCCAACTCCGTGTGCCGGGTGAGTTCGACAGCCCGGAGGAGATCTATAACCTGGTCGTGGGGCTCCATGACGGCCGACCGGTTTATCTGAAAGATGTTGCCCAGGTTGTGGACGGGTTCAAAGACGAATGGGGCCGGGCACGGCTAGACGGCCGAAAAGCCGTCAATATCATGGTCAAAAAACGGGCCGGTGAAAATATACTTGCCATCACGGATCAACTCGATGAGATCCTGAAGCGGCGGAAACCGACCTGGCCGGCCGGCACCGACATTACAAAACTGATGGACAAGTCAAAAGAGACCCGGATGATGGTCTCGGATCTTGAAAACAATATCATCTCCGGCCTCATTCTTGTGGTGGTGGTACTGCTTTTCGTTTTGGGGGCGCGCAATGCCGTTCTGGTCGGTCTCTCCATCCCCTTTTCCATGTTTCTTACCTTTATCATCCTCCAGGCTCTGGGAATTACGCTAAATATGGTGGTGCTCTTTTCCCTGACCCTGTCCCTTGGAATGCTTGTCGATAATGCCATCGTCATTGTCGAGAATATCTATCGCTACATGCAGCAGGGGGTTCCCCGGGCACGGGCAGCCGTGCTGGCCACAGCCGAAGTGGCCCAACCGGTGGCAGCCTCTACCCTGACAACCGTGGCCGCCTTTTTTCCGATTATTTTCTGGCCGGGCATGATGGGCGAATTTATGATCTATCTGCCAAAAACGGTTATCATCACCCTGTCTGCCTCTCTGTTTGTGGCGCTGGTTATCAATCCGGCGTTTGCATCGATTTTTATGCGGGTCTCTCACAGCAGCCGCATCCTTCAGAAAAATATCGATCCCGAAGCCGTTGAAAAGGCCGGTGAAGCACCGATTACCGTCCGGGGACCCGTGCTGAAAGCCTATCGCGCAATGTTGCGCAGTGCATTGAGACATCGCCTGGGGGTGGTTACGATCTCTTTTTTGTCTCTGGTGGCATTGACCATGATCTGGTTCTACCGGATCGGGCTGGAGAAACCGGTTGAATTTTTTCCGAACATCGACCCGGCTTCCGCATACATCAACCTTGGCATGCCGGAGGGTGCGGATCTGGAATATTCGGACCGGATTGCCCGTCAGATCGAAGCCGTGGTCTGTGGACAATACAGGTCCGGATTGCCCCCTGCCGACATCGATCCCTCCATCTGTTTCAATGATCGGACCGGAAACAAAATTCACAAACTGCCCACCGGTGAAACATTTGCCGGTCCCACGGATCTGGCAACCGTAAAGTATGTGTATGCAAAAACCGTTGCAGTGATCGGCGGATCATCGTCATTTGAAAGCAATGCCCCCAACCATATCGGTATTCAGTTTCACGACATGCAGGAACGTGTGGAGCCGTCCCAGCAGACCCTCGAAGACATCCGGGCGCGGGTGAAAGATATTCCGGGTGCTGAAATTACCATTGCAAAAGAGCAGGGAGGCCCCCCCACCGGCGCACCGATCAATATCGAAATTGTCGGGGATAATTTCGATGTTTTGGGCGGCATCGCACAAAAGGTGCGGGATTTTCTGGAAAAAGTACCCTTTGTCCAGGACATCCGGGATGATTACGTGGCCGGCTCACCCACCATCAAGGTGCGCGTGGATCGGCAGCGGGCGGCCCTTCTGGGTCTTTCCACCGACCTGATCGGTTTTGCACTCAAGGTCGCCTTTAACGGGATCAAGGTATCGACCTACCGTGAAGGTAACGACGACTACGATATAACGGTTCAGCTGCCGGAATCCCAGCGCAGGATGACCGATGTGCTCAGGGAACTGCTGATCCCGACCGTCGAGGGCCTGGTGCCGCTGAGCACCATCGCCAAATTTGAAATTACCGGCGGTCTGGGACAGATCAGCCGGATCGATCACGAACGCGTGGTGACGGTTAAAGCCGATGTGGATGAGCGGTTTATCCCGGGTCCGGTGGCGCGTGCCCAGGCTGAAGAGGTTATGGCAAACTTTCCCCTCCCTCCGGGTTACCGGGTCCGATTCACCGGCGAGTTCGAAGAACAACAGAGGGCCCAGGCATTTTTATCAAAAGCATTTGGTGCCGCACTTTTCTTAATCGTCCTTATTCTGGTCTCCCAGTTTAACTCCGTCTCCCAGCCACTGATTATTATGACTTCGGTCATTCTCTCGTTAGGCGGTGTGTTTGCAGGGCTGGCCTTTATGGAAATGTCTTTCGGCATCGTGATGACCGGCGTGGGGGTGATTTCCCTGGCCGGTGTCGTCGTAAACAATGCCATCGTATTGATCGATTACACCAATCGGCTCCGGGAAGGCGGTATGGAGACCCATGATGCCATTATCGCTGCCGGCTGTACGCGACTTCGACCGGTGCTTCTGACCGCGGTGACCACCATATTAGGTCTGTTGCCCATGGTCACCGGCATCTCATATGATTTTCATGTCATGGCGCTCTCTACGGTCAGCGAGTCCAACCAGTGGTGGAAATCAATGGCAAGTGCCGTTATATTCGGCCTTGCCCTGGCAACGATCCTGACCCTTGTGGTTGTGCCCACTCTCTATTCCCTCGTCTATACCACCGGAGAAGCGGCAGGCAGGACCTTTCGAAACATTCGCCGGATTTATTGGGCGCCATACTATCGGTTGACTGGCATCAAACCGGACCCGGAAGAAAGCGTCTGACAAAAATATGACCAAAATGTCAAAAACATCCATATTGGAACGGATCCGTATCTACAGATGATATCATGTCTGCAGCAGATAATTGCCGCGTCTGTCTGTAAATGATTTTTCCCTTAAAGCCGGTATCTTTATAATTTTGGCATCAGCCTCCTGTCTCCGGATTGCCTGATTGAAATAAATATTAGCAATTTCATATAGTTATAAGATTAACGGTGTTGCCACCCCCCCGCCTTGATCAGATCTTCGGAGCGGAGTCTATTGTAAAAAATCAATATATATCAATGTTATTAGTAATTTGGCATGAATTCTGCTATGTTGGTGACCGGTGATAGTTTTTCACCTGCTGCCATCGTGTATTTTTGGTTTTTGAAGACCCTATTTTGTAATTTGAAAGGAAATCCGGATGATCGAAGCGTTTTCTGGAGGCACTGAGACTATTCTGCTGGTAGATGACGACGCACTGATCATCGACGTCGGAAAACAGATGATGGAAAAACTCGGCTACACCGTTTTTACGGCAATGAACGGGCCGGCGGCCATCGATTCTTATAGATCAAAGATAGACAGCATCCAGATGGTTGTTCTCGATATGATGATGCCGGATATGGGCGGCAAAGATGTTTACGAGAGCCTCAGAAAAATCGATTCCACAGTGCGGGTGCTCCTGTCAAGCGGCTACACTGTTGATGGCGAAGCAACCGAAATTATGGAGCTGGGCTGTAACGGATTTATTCAAAAACCTTTCAGCCTTCAGCGCCTGTCCATAAAATTAAGAGAAATCCTGGATGGAGAACCGGTCAGAGAACGCCTCAGAATGGTCTCCTGAAGACAATCCTCAAACCCGCTTCTTTTTCTACCATTGTATAAGCACTGTGTAGCGAAGCGTTCTTTTCTCATCCGCTTTTACCGGGATGCTGAATTCGACTCGATGCGCATCCTTCTTTCGGTATGAATCGGTTGTATCTTCAATTTCCCAGAACGGATAATTCAGGTCCTCTTCCACGATAATCGCAACACCGTCTGTCTTCTTGTTGTTGCGCAATTCGATTTCAACAGTCCGTCTTTCAGAGCGATCCGATACTTTCTTTCGATCCACCACCTTTCGTTTACCCACAAGATCGAATGCCTTGCCCATGGTGATTTTAACTTCTTCGTTTCTGGAGGTGTGATCGATGCGGTCCTCACCAATAAATTCAAGACTGTCGCCATCTTTCTGGTAGATGCGGAACACCCCGGCAGGAAGCGGTTTCCCAAGGCCGCTGGTTTCGTCATTTCTAAAAATTACCCGGACTTCCACCTTTTCGGGATCGCGCCGCGCATTATAAAAGAATTTTTTTTCACTCGTTACCCCTGCAGGCGGGAAAAGTGCGATCTGTTTGACCTGGTTGTCTTTAAGGGTCGTGAGCCGTTCCAATTCATAAATATGGTACTCGAAGAATTCCCTTTCTTCAAAGCCCGGCGGCACGGCAGAGTCATAGCGGTTGCCGGCCATGGTTTTTACCATCCTCCGTTCCGGTACGGCTCGCCCTGCACGATGCACTTCACCGGCGACCAGTTTCAGGGTTGCATCTTTAAAGGTGGCACCACTCTGATTGGTCACAGATACCCAGGCTTCCAGATCGATATGGCTGGCCGGTTCATTGAGAACACCAACATATTCGGCCTGCCAACCCATTCCACCGGTCAGATAACTGACTTCAAGCTTCTCCATACCCGCTGTAACGCCTGCAAGCGCCCATATGAGCGTCGGTCTTGTGATGAGTCCTTCGGGAAGCTCTTTGACGTTTATGGACATCTTGCTGCTCCACCCCAGGATCTTTATCCCTTCCGCTGTGCGTATGACCAGAGACCCGCCCCGTCTGCTCAACAGGATACCGGTTATCAGATCTCCGTTTTCAGCTATGATTTCAACCGGGTGGTCAATATATTTTTCGAGGATTTTTTCCGAGCTTACCAGGTCAAATTCAAAATTCTGTTCGAGCACCTGGAAGTTTTTGTTTCCGCTCAGTGCGCGCAGATGAACCGATGTGGGAATCAGTTTTGCCGCCACATCGGTAAATCGGAGCGGCTGATCCGGCCCGTGTATCTCAATGGTGCGGATCTGTTTTATCAGCCCCAGGTCGCGGTTGTAGATTGTTGCGAAATTCTTATCCGCCAGAACCGTACCGCTGGAAAGGATAAAAACGGCTGCAATAATTTGGAATATATATTTCATGGTCTGTTCCCCTTCCTTTCGAGTATATCGGTCATTTCGAATCTATAATACCGCCCATACAGACAACTTCCATGCCCTTTTCCCGAAGGGCTCGAATAAACGGTGTCATACCGATGGAATCACCCAGAAAGTGACCGGTGAGTATTAAATTGCCGTTTGCATTCGATCTGAGTTTTTCTAAATTTTCAAATTCATTATGGAGGACGACAACGGTTTTGAAGCCGTGTTTCCAGTAAAACTGAATAATTTCCGGATGTGGGGCGGACAGGGCTCCATGCACAAAGACCACCTTTGATGCTTCGGCGTCCGGGTTGCCGATAAATATCACCGGTGAGATGCCGTATGCGTCTTTTGCCTTACGCGCCTCCGGCAATTCTTCAATAAGGCTTAGTACGTCTTTGAGCCGCCAATCGGGCGTTATCCGAGCCGCCGCATCCAATTTTTCCTGGAGGAGTCTTCTTCCCTGTTCATCGAAAAGGTTGTGAATATTCATAAAAGGAATATCGAGCAGCCTGGCCGCATCGGTTTCCAGAACGGTATTGTTGGGTGATTCACTGTGCAGCATCCGGAACCGTTTATTCCAGCTGCTTCGAACCATTCGATCAATCGAGTTTCCCAGAGCCTCGGTTGCGGTTTGTCTCGATATGCCGTGGGATTCTATAATATCGATATGTCTTCGGTAAACCTCTCCTTGGTGCAAAAGCACACCGATGGGATGATGAACGACGACTCCGTCAAACCCAAGGCCTTTCGCCAGGTGAATAAGACCGACATTCGCATCCATGGTGAAAATGATCTTTTTAAGATTTTTTCCCGGATGATGAATACCCGAATCTGCTGGAATCTCTTTCTCCCCGACCATCTTAAGGGCAATGCCCATGATCTGTTCCGTATCAAGCCCCTTCATGTGATGCTCCTTTTCTCAATGATATTGAGACATAGATTTTATTTATTTTTTGACACCAATTGGAAAATTTGAATTTTATCGAATGATTTGCTTTGTATCAACCCTTCAGAAAGGCGGATCGGAAAAAACTGCCTTTTTTCCGATAAATTATTCCCTGTACCCTGTCCCGGAGATGGTTGCCCATGCGGCTAAAGCCCATAAACCGAAAATTATGTGCCCGTATCGCTGCGGTAACACAGATACCGATGAAATCAACGATCTGCCTAAAAAACAGACAGGGGGTTGAGGTCGGAATCCCCGGGAGGATATAAACCGTATCGGTCATCGCCCGCTGTGGTCGGAATTGCAGTGGCTGTTAAAGCGAATCGCTTCCAAGCCGGATAAGTTCTTGACAAAAGGGAAGATTCAACATATTTAGACGAAACATAAAATCCTACCTTTATCGAAAACCGGCAAATTTAAAGGAATGTTTTACGTATGGCGCTAACCAAAGCGGGTATCATCGAATCGATTCACGGTAAACTCGGTTTACCGAAAAAGAACTGTGCCGAACTGGTTGACACCCTACTTGAAGTCATTAAGTATCAACTTCAAAACGGCGAAGACGTCCTTGTGAGCGGTTTCGGGAAATTCTGCGTCAAGGACAAGGAACAGAGGCGGGGAAGGAACCCGGCGACAGGACAGGATATGATGCTGGATCAACGAAGGGTGGTTACGTTTAGGTGCTCTTCTGTGTTAAGAGAAAGAATTAATGGTTCATAACCCCTTGTCCCATCACGATTTATGTTGAAAAAATCGATAGCGTTTCTCTTTTTATCTCTATTGCTTCTGCCTTTATCGGCATCCTCATCTGAAGACACCATCTCGCAACAATCCTATGACGATTTTCCCTTTCCGGAGTCCCTCAGTCTCTGCGGGGAACCCTTGCCTCTCCAAGACCGGTTGGTGTGGGAGCGGTTGGATCGGGAGTTTACAATCTCTATCTGGGACCGCGCCCAGGTCTTTATGTGGTTGAAACGGGCGGGCCGGTATTTCCCGTACATCGAAAAAGAGCTCGAAAAGGCGGGTCTTCCCCAGGATATAAAATATCTGGCCCTGGCGGAGAGTGCACTTATCGGGTATGTAAGATCCAGGGCCGGGGCAAAGGGATATTGGCAGTTTATGGCTCGGACGGCCCGGCGCAACGGTCTGCGCAAAGACCGGATGGTCGATGAACGGCTAAGTTTTGAGCATTCCACAAAGGCGGCGTTAAAATATCTTCAGCATCTCCATGACATCTTCGGTAACTGGACCCTGGCCATGGCAGCCTATAACTGCGGCGATACCCGGTTGAGAAGGGAGATAAAGGAGCAGCGGGTTAAAGACTACTATCGATTGAACCTGCCTGTTGAAACCGAGCGGTATATCTTCCGGATAGCTGCTATCAAAATTGTTATGGAAAACCACGAACAATTTGGATACCGGATACCGGCCGGCCGGATCTATCACCCCCGTGTCTTTGACACCGTAAGGGTCCGAACCAAACACAGGATCCACATCACCGATGTCGCCCTTGCACTGGGTACCGACTTTAAGATACTAAAGGAGCTGAACCCCCAGGTGCTCGGATACTATTTTCCCAGCGGATCTATGTCGCTCAAGGTCCCCCAGGGAATGGGGGGAAAACTGCCTGCTGTCTTAAAAGAGCTGACACCCGCCGGGCATCAGGTGTCGGGGTCCTTTTATGTGGTGAAGCCCGGTGACACGCTGCATCGGGTCGCCAAACGAACCGGTGTCTCGGTATCGCGGCTAAAAGATTACAACAATATTAGAGGGTCCCTGATCAAGGTGGGCCAGAAACTGCAATTGCACCCTTAACGACATCTATAAAGCCCTGTGGCGATCGGTTGCCGATATGTTTGGGTTGCAGCATCTCCTTCCACAATTGACATATATTTCCAGAGCAATTCCGGTATGTCTGATTTTCCTTTCCTGCAGCGTCATCAAGTTGACCTATGATATTACGGAAAAGACGATTACAACCACCTACAAGATTACCAAAGTTGCGGTTAAAACAACATACGGGGCGGGAAAAGCGGTCTATAAGATCGGTGAGTTTACCTTCAATGTAGTGACAGCACCCCCGAGTTGGCCGTTGATGCACGGGGAGATCGAGTCCATCGATGATCTGCCGCCCAAAGAGGCTATCCGAAAAAACCGTGTAAAAATGGCACCCTATGTGGTCAAAGGGAAACGGTATGTTCCCATGTCCATCGAGAAGTCAAAAACGTACCGGGAAAAGGGCATTGCCAGCTGGTATGGCCATGAAACCTATCGACAAAAGGGTGGCCGCATGACGGCAAACGGGGAGGCATTCCACCCAATGGGTTTCAATGCCGCTCACAAGCATCTGCCGCTTCCCACCTATGTCCGGGTCACCAATCTTGAAAACGGCAAAAGCATTATCGTCCGGGTAAACGACCGGGGTCCATTTGTGGGGAACCGGATTATCGATTTAAGTGCCGGAGCCGCCAAAAAACTCGGTTTTTACAAAAAGGGCACGACAAAGGTTCTGGTCGAAACCGTACAGACAGCGGATACCTAAGTTTTTTATTTCCCCAGCACCTCCATTGCTCTTGCAAAAATATTTTCTGCTGTAAACCCGAATGTTTTCATAAGGATTTCAGCCGGTGCCGATGCCCCGTAATGTGAAATGCCGATAACATTGCGGCTGTAGCGTTCCCAGCCGAACGGTTGGCCCGCCTCCACGGCGAGCCGAGCGGTCACTTCCCCGGGAAGGACACTTTCCCTGTATGCTGCGGGGGTTTTTTCAAAAAGCTCCCAGCTCGGCATACTCACAACCCGGGCAGACACCCCTTTTTCCCCAAGCAGGTCTTTTGCATCCAGCGCAATGTGAACTTCGGATCCGGTGGCAAGCAGGATAATATCCGGTGTTGCGTCGGAACCGGCAAGAACATAAGCCCCCTTTGCCAGAGCATTGCCATTGTCATCTTTAGCCGGATTCAGCACCGGCAGGTTCTGGCGGGATAGGATCAGTGCAACCGGTCCGTCCGTGGTTTGCATTGCATGGCACCATGCCTGGGCGGTTTCTCCGGCATCGGCCGGGCGGATGACGGTCAGCCCCGGAATGATCCGCAGGCTGGCCAGATGTTCGATGGGTTGGTGCGTGGGACCGTCTTCACCCAGTGCAATACTGTCGTGGGTGAACACGTAGATGACCGGAAGTCCCATGAGGCCTGCGAGGCGTATGGATGGACGCATATAATCGGCAAATGTCAGAAATGTGCCGCCGTAGGGCCGCAGGCCCTTATGCAGCGCCATGCCGCAAAGAATTCCCCCCATTCCGTGTTCCCGGACCCCGAAACGGATGTTTCTTCCGTCATAACGGTCCCTTTGAAAGTCGTGGGAATCTCCGATCAGGGTATTGTTTGAAGGGGCAAGGTCTGCGGATCCACCGAAAAGAGCCGGAATGCTTTTGGCCAGCGCATTGAGCACCTTTCCTGAGGCTGCCCGGGTAGCGACGGCATCGGTTCCGGAAAAGTCCGGAAGTTCCGCATCCCAGCCCGCTGGAAGGATGTTGTTTATAGCGTCTGTAAGGGTTTTTGCAAGTTCCGGATTATCCCTTTCATATGCTGCAAACGCCGCCTGCCATCGGGTTTCAGATGCCTTCCCCCTGTCGACGCATGCTCTAAACGTTGCCAATGCATCTTCCGGTACGAGAAATTTTGCATCTTCGGGCCAGCCGAGATTCTTTTTGGTGAGCCGGATCTCCTCTTCACCCAGGGGCGCACCATGTGCCCCTGCGGTATCCTGCTTATTTGGGCTTCCGTATGCGATATGGGTGCGGATCTTTATAATGGAAGGTTTCTCTTTTTCATCCTGTGCAGCCGAGATAGCCCCGGCAATGGCACTGATGTCGTTTCCATCTTCAACCGTCTGCACGTGCCAGCCATAGGCTTCAAAGCGCAGGCCGACATCTTCGGTGAACGCGATGTCGGTGCCGCCCTCGATGCTGATCCTGTTGTCGTCATACAGACAGATCAGTTTTGAAAGACCCAGGTGTCCGGCAAGGGAGGCCGCCTCCGATGCCACACCTTCCATCAGGTCGCCGTCGCCGCACATCGTATAGGTGTAATGATCGATAATGTCATGGCCGGGGCGGTTATAGCAGCTTGCCAGATGGGCCTCTGCCATTGCCATGCCCACGGCATTCGCAAAGCCCTGTCCCAGAGGGCCGGTGGTTGTCTCCACACCCGGTACAGCGCCGTATTCCGGATGGCCCGGGGTTTTGCTTTCCCATTGCCGAAAGTTTTTTATCTCTTCTAAACTCAGGTCATATCCGGTCAAGTGCAGCAGGCTGTAGAGAAGCATGGATGCATGGCCAGCAGAGAGAACAAAGCGGTCCCGGTCGAACCAGTCCGGGTTTTGTGGATGATGCTTTAAGAAACGTGTCCAGAGGACATAGGCTGTCGGTGCCATGCCCATGGGGGCGCCGGGGTGTCCGGAATTTGCCTTCTGCACCGCGTCCATCGAAAGCGTTCGGATCGTATTGATGCAGCGTGTGTCGGTATTTGTCATTTTTTTGATCTCCTTTCAAAATTAATGGCAAAGGGCATAGGGCAAAGAGCATGGTGCAGAAGGCATGGGGCATAGGGCATGGGGCAAAGAGCATGGCGATCTAAATTTATCCATGGATCATCTTTCTTTCTCTTCCACTATGCGCTTTGCTCTATGCTCCATGCCCTCTGCCCTTTAAAGGCCCCGCAGCCATTCTGGCTTCAGCGGTATCTGCCCCCCAAGGGCACCATCGATGCGTTTAAGTGTGGCGGTTTTTTCTTTGGGAAGCCGGGCCTTTATGGGCAGATAATTGGATGCATGGTTGGCGTGAAAAAGTCCCCGGGCAAGGTCGGTGTGCTCGATCATCGTCCGTAGCTCCCGGAGCATTTCATTCGGCTCTAAAAGGGAAAATTTTCCGGCCACATAATCTTTGTGGAGCGGTGTGCCGGGAATCAGCATCAGACTCAAGGCTCCCACATATTCCGGATCGATGGCAGAAAGCACCCGCCCGGTTTCCCTGGCATGAATCTCAGAGCGATCTTTGCCGGCGATACCCGTTAAGACGGTAACAGAGAGTCTGATGCCGGCATCTCTTGCCTTTCTACCCATCCGGATCATGGTTTCTGCCGTGGCGCCTTTGTCGATTTTTTTCAACGTCACGTCGTCTCCGCTCTCAAGGCCCATGTATGCGATGCCGATACCGTGTTCCCGGAGTGATTGCAACTCATGGGGTGTTTTCATTTTCAGACTTTTTGCATTGGCATATACACCGATCCGTGTCACCCAGGGGAGCCGGTGTTTGATTTCGGCAAGAATTTTCAACAGGCGCTTTTGCGGCATAATCAGCGCATCACCGTCGCATAGAAAGATCCTCCGTTGTTTTTTGCAGTATTCGGCTGCAAATGCGATGTCCTCCATAACGATCTCTTCATTTTTTATGCGGAACCGCTCACCCCTGTAGGTGCCGCAGAATGTGCATTTGTTTCGCGAACACCCCACGGTTACCTGGAGCAGTATGCTGTTGGCCTCGCTCGGGGGGCGAATAATGTTCCCCTCATAGTGCATGTCGTTACCCCCTCATAGGATTGACTATTGAACATTCAATATTGAATGGATGGCGCTTCAGTCCGTTATTTTTTTAAACGAATCTAAAATATTCCTCGAATATTCAGTTTTCAATTCTATTAGATACCCTGTCCAAGGTCTGGGATGCAACCCTTTTCAATGAGTTCGTATTGAACAGTGAATTACGCTAAAGACGTGATCTAAAGACAATATTCGATGTTCATTGGGTGAGTGTAAATCTTCAATCGCAGAAGGATTATTTCTAAACACGGTATCCAAATGCATTTGCCCTGTTTTAGATCTTTTGCCATCTTGACACGCCCTGTCTATTTACCTATATTTATCAGATAATTCCGAAAGACAGGACAGCTTAATGAAATTCAGAATGAGTAAAGTCGGCCGAAACGAACCCTGCCCGTGCGGCAGCGGACTTAAGTTCAAAAAATGTTGTATCGGCAAAAAGGAACAGACCGGCGAAGAACTGAAAGCCGCCTATGAGAATAGATATAAAATCCGGATAAAGGATCCCGGGGAAATCGAAGGTATTCGAAAATCGGGACAGCTGGTTGTGGAAACCCTCGATATGGTCGAGTCGCATATCCAGCCGGGTCTGACCACCAATGAAATAAATACCCTGGTCCATGATATTACCATCAAAAACAAGGCGGTGCCGGCACCGCTAAATTATCGCGGTTTCCCAAAGAGTGTCTGCACTTCCGTCAACGAGGTTATCTGCCATGGTATCCCGAGCAACTACGCTTTAAAAGACGGCGATATCATCAATGTCGACGTGACGCCGATTCTAAACGGCTACTATGCAGATGCCAGCAAGACTTTTTTTGTGGGCACGCCGGATCCGGATGCCGAAAAAATAGTTTCGGTGTCCCGGGAGAGCCTGCGCATCGGGTTGACCATGGCCCGGCCCGGAAATACGGTGGGTGACATCGGATGGGCGGTCCAGAATTATGCCGAAGGTCAAGGCTGCTCGGTGGTGCGGGATTTTGTCGGACACGGCGTGGGGTGTGATTTCCACGAACCGCCCCAGATACCTCATTTCGGCCGAAAGGGAGATGGGATTATTCTTGTTCCGGGCATGGTCTTTACCGTAGAGCCGATGATCAACCTCGGGAAAAAGGAACTGTATATTCTGGAAGACAGGTGGACGGCTGTCACCCGAGACGGCAGCCTTTCCGCTCAGTTCGAACAGACGATTCTTTTAACTGAAGATGGTTTTGAGAGCCTCACCCCTTTTGCTCTATAGCTTCTCTATCATATCACACAGCAGCCGCACCCCGAATCCGGTGGCGCCTGCACCGCAGTATGCGGTTTCTTTTTTCCTGAAGGAGGGGCCGGCGATGTCGATATGGGCCCAGCGGGTTTTTTCTGCAAAATCTCCGATAAACAGCGCCGCCGTGATGGCGCCTCCCCACCGGGTGCTTCCGACATTATTCAGATCTGCAAAATCGCTCTTCAGGTCTTCTTTGTAATCTTCCGGAAGCGGCAGCCGCCAGCAGCGCTCATAGGTTTTTTCTCCGGATGCGATGATGGTTTCGGCCAGTTTGTCGTCAGAAGAAAAGGCGCCTGCGATCTTTTCCCCGAGGGCCACGACACAGGCTCCGGTCAGTGTTGCCAGGTCGATGAGGGTTTCGGGTTTGTAGGTTTTTATGGCATAGGCGATGGCATCCACAAGTATCAGCCGGCCTTCGGCGTCGGTGTTTCCGATCTCGATGGTTTTTCCGGCATAAGATTTGACGATGTCTCCGGGTCGCGTCGCAGTTCCCGACGGCATGTTTTCTACAATCGGCAGCAACCCCACGACATTTACCTTGGGCTTGAGTTTTGCCAGGGTTATCAGGGCGGCGGCAACAGCGGCCGCACCGGACATATCCGATTTCATGGTATCCATAGATCCGCCCGGTTTCAGATTAAGCCCACCGGAATCGAACGTAACCCCTTTTCCCACAAGGGCGATGGTTTTCTTTGCACCCCGGGGACGATATTCCATGACCACCAGGCAGGGTTTGTTTTGGCTGCCGGAGGCCACTGCCAGCATGGCGCCGAATTTTTTTTGTCGAAGGGCTTTTTCGTCGAGGACTGTGATTTTGAGATTTTCTTTGGCAGCAGCCCGGCTGATCGCTTTTGCAAATTGCACCGGCGGTTTGTCATTGGGCGGCATGTTGACCCATTCCCGGGCAAGAAGGGTGCCCCGGCAGATGGTCTCGGTGCGTGCCGCCAGTTTTGAATGGGCCTTGATGGTGGCCGCATCGGTCAGCAGAAAAATGTTCTTAAGGGGTTTTGACTTCTCCTCTTTTTTATATCTGCTGAAAAGATGGTTTCCCAAAACTGCCCCTTCCCCCATGGCTTCAAGGATCAGAGACGTTTCCATACCCAGGCTTTTTGAAGTCGGTACCGCTATTGAAATTTGTGAAAATCCTTTTTTGATCGCATCTTTAACAGCCCTTCCGGCCATGGATCTCAAGGCTTCCGGATTAATTTTTCCAACCTTGCCCGCCCCGAGGACCGTTGCCCGGGTCACCTTTGTGCCTGCCGGTGAATAGAAGGTGACTCCGTCTTTGGCAGCGCCCTTGAATTCATCGAGGGTCTGCGCTTTTTTTACCAGGGCTTTAATGGTCTTATCATGGTGAATCTCTTTATCTTCACACACGGGTATGATCAGTGTTTCGACTTTTTCTTTTTTTAGATCGACACTTTTTAATTGCAGCAAGGGGCACACCGTTCCTTTCATCTAAATAGATCCTAAAATGTTATCCACAAACTGAAGGTTTTCCTTAATCAGGTCCGGTATGGGAAGATCATACGGGCACCGGGTCATGCATTCCCCGCATCCCGTGCAATTCCGGGCCTTTTCAAGCATGGCGTTCCGGGGTGCCCTCGTCAGAATATCAGCACCCATGCGCTTTACCTGGGATCGCATGCCGAGCATGCCCTGGATGGCAATTCCCTCTGTGCAGGGCTGGCAGTAATCACACCGACGGCAGAAGTTCTTGTCGTACGCTTTGCGGATCTCTTCGATACGCGCCTTATCTTCTTTGTCCAGTTCGTGGCTGCCTTTAAAGATTGCCCAGTTTTCATCAAAAAGGGATTTGCTTTCCACACCGCACAATACCAGTACCCCCTCCTCGGACAGGGCGTATTTTAATGCCGGTTTTGGATGGTCGATCACCCCGCCGGATAACGGCTTCATGGCAATCACGCCGATATTTTTTGAAAGCGCCTTTGGGATTACCACTTGGCGTGCCTCGTTTTCCATGAAACTGAAGCAGACCATGATGGTATCAAAAAGCCCATCGTCCACCACACGCTCCAGCACCCCTAAGCTGTGGCTCGTGATGCCGGTGTGTCCGATCAAGCCCTCGTCCTTTGCCTTCTGCATCCCTTCGAGTGCACCCCCTTTGGCGATGACCCCGGGATATTCTTCTTCTTTCACAAAATGGCATTGATAGAGATCGATATAGTCTTTTTGAAGCGCTTTCAGGCTTTTTTCGATATCGGCACGGACCCCGGAGGCGGTGCGGTCCTTTGATTTGGTGGCCAGGGTCACGGGTTTGCCGGTCTGCTTCAGTGCCATGCCGATCCGTGCTTCACTGGTTGTATATAATCTTGAAGTGTCGATAAAATCGACACCCTGCTCCACCACATAACGGACGGTTTCAACGGCTTCGGCTTCATCCACCCGTTGGATCGGAATCCCGCCGAATCCGAGTTTTTTAACTTTAAGACCGGTTCTGCCCAGTGTGATCTGCTTCATCGAGAACTCCTTGCAAAAGTTTAAAGTGCCTAAAGTGAGCTAAAGTGCATAAAATTGGTGTATTCTATCAATTTTTTCAAGCAAAAAATACGACTCGTAAATGGGGTCATTCTTTTTTTTGGCCCGAATCGATCTTATCCGGAGCGATGATCAAACGGTCGCCCGGATGGATGGGGCGGGAAGGATTCAGCCGGTTCCAGATAAGCAGCGCCGGCAGCGGCACATTGAACCGGTCCGAAATGGAAGACAGATTGTCGCCTTGCTGGACCACGTAGAGCCGCCGGCCTTTGTCCGCCTGCCAGTTTTCCATCAATGCTGCGAACCGTTTGTGGAAATTTTTCAAAGATCCTTCGGCAATAAGCAGGGAGAGTGTACCCTTTGGAAGGTAATGGCCTCTGATCTCGGGGTTTAGGTCCTTTATTTTTTTGAAACTGGTTTTTGCCGCTTCTGCAACCAGCCGGATCGGGGTCTCTTGTGTCAGCGCAAGCTCGATGCGGTCATATCTGAGCTGTGGGTAGAGATCTCTTTTTTTGATCTCAAAACCGTACGCTTTCGGATGGGACAGGATGCGCTTGGCCGCAATAATCCTGAAAACATACCGTTGCGTTTCCAGCGGAAGATACAATCTGTAATAGTCATCCGTTCCCTGGGCCAGAATCTCAGCCGCCAGCCCCGCCTCCCCCATGTTAAATGCGGCGGCAGCCAGTGACCAGGAACCGAAGCGGGTGTAAAGATTCTTAAAATAGAGGATGGCCGCCTCGGTGGCGGCAAATATGTTTCTCCGCTGGTCAAATCGGGTATCGACTCTTAATCCGTAATTTTGAGCCGTTGCCGGCATAAACTGCCAGAATCCGATAGCACCCTTGGGAGAGCCGACATGGGGCCGCAGGGCGCTTTCGATTATGGAAACATATTTAAGATCTGGCGGCATTTGCGCTGCCTTCAGCATGTCTTCGATCAGGGGCAGGAAACGGTGGGCGCGTTTTATCCATAATATTATCTGGGGCCGATCCCAGAGCATGAGCAGAAGCTCTTTTTCCATCCGCTCTTTTATCTCCTGACGATCAATCGGGGCCGGTTCACCACAGAAGCTTAGTGGGGCACTGATCCTGATACTGGAGAGAAGAGACGGGAAACGGGCCGTCTCCGGGGGGGCGGCCGGGGCATCGGCAGTAATCAGAAGGATGATGCCGAAGAGCAGCCTCGGTAATGAGTTTTGAATTTTGAATTTTGAATTTTGAATGGCGGAAAACATCATTAATTAATAAATTTCAAATCAAATACGTATCGGAGCGACGTATCATTTATCAGTTTTAAATGCAATTGCTGAGCAATTAAAAATTCAAAATTCCCGTCCCGAACCCTCCGGGTTCGGGTCATAGCACCTGGTTGAGGGAGCCGCTTTTAAAACCGTCGATATCAAGTGAGACGTAGGTAAACCCCAGTGCGTGAAAGGCCTTGCTGATCGCTTCTCTGTTTTCGATGATCGTGCCGAAGTGCTGGGGCGGCACCTCGATCCGGGCGATATCCCCATGGTGGCGGACGCGAAAAATCGAGATGCCGAAATTATAGATGAAGTCTTCGGCTTTTTCAACCTGGGTTAATTTTTCTCCGGTTACCGTTTCACCATAAGCGATTCTGCTGGACATGCAGGGCATGGCCGGTTTGTCTGCAATGTCGAGCCCGTAAAATGAACAGATGGACCGGATGGCGTTTTTGTCTATGCCGTATGTGACGTAAGGCGCTTGGATATCGGCCTCTTTGGCGGCTTCATGACCCGGGCGATGATCCCCCAGGTCATCCTGATTCATGCCGTAGAAAAGGGGCCAGGCGGTCTCTTTGACCGATTCGCTCAACTGTTCCCGGAGTTCTTTTAGCCTTTCAAATAATTCCTTTTTGCAGTAGTAGCATCGGTTTCCCTGGTTTGCCTGATAAAAAGGGTCTTCCAACTCTCTGGTGTTAACCGTTTTAAGCGGGATCCGGTGTTTTTCGGCAAATGCGACGGCGGAACGCAGCTCCCGCCGGGCAAGGGAAGGACTGTCGGCAAGGACTGCCACCATCCGATCTTTTAGTGCACGGTGGGCGATATAGGCAAGGAGCGCGCTGTCGACCCCGCCGCTATAGGCAATGACGGCGCCGGGTTGGCGTGAGAAATACGCTTCGAGCCTTTTTGCAAGCGTTGATTCTGTTTTGTTATCCAATGCGGTTATTCTCCCTTTTGTACCGGTCGATCAACCGGTTGAAATCCTCTTCTTTGAATATCAAGGCGAACCGTTTTCCGTTCCGGCTCTTTTCCTTATAAAATTCGATGCAGTCTTTTATGATCAAAACCACCTCTTCTTCGCTGTAGATTCCGGGCATCTCCCTTGCCAATTGGGGATGCCGGCCCAGTTTGCCGCCCAACTGGACCCTGTATCCTTTTTGTCTCCCGGCAAGGGTGCCGGTGGGGCAGACCGGTATACACTGGCCGCATTTTACGCATTTTTCAGAATCGATTTCCGGTGCATCGCCTCTGTCGTCAAACAGGACAGCGTCTTCTTTGCAGATCTCCACACAGGCTTCGCACCGGCTGCAGGGCTTGTCCGTCAGCTCGGGCACACAGGCGCCGATGATGCCGATATCTTTTATCTGGGGTTGAGAACACGCGTTTGGGCAATCGGCAAGGGTGACCCTTAGCTCATGATGAAATTTAAGGCTTCCCTGTACGGTTTTTTTTAAGAAACCAAGAAGGTCTTCCGATTTTAACAGCGACTCCAGCCGACGGGAGAGGGTATCTGCTTCTATGGCGCGATTCGGGCAGCCGTTGGGTCCGAAACAGCTATCCAGCTGAAAGCCTTTCACCTCAGATTCCATGCGGGTGAGATATCTTTTTTTGGTTGCATTCACTTCGGCGATGCCAATCTTCGGTTTACCGTTTTCATGGGCCTCTTTTTCAACCCGGACCCGGACCTTTTTTCGAACAAAAAAGGGTACTTTTTTTATGGCGGCTTCTGCTTCGGGTGTCCATTTCATGAATCGATCCATTCATCGGAAAAATAAGTATAAATCATCCGGGTATTTCCAGATACTCTCGAATTAGTTTTAAAATATCACATTTTCTCCCGGATGCGAAGCGGTTCCCCATCTTCAAATGAGAATTTTTGACAGCATCTCTTTCTGAAACAGGAATCCAGGAGTCAGAATCGAGAATTCAGAATGAGGCATTCACATCGAATTGACAACCTCTACCTTAAATAGTTATCATTATAACGGTACGCAAAATCGCGATTAACCGGAATTGTTAAGCCAACATTCAAGCCTGTGGAATCAGCCGGATGATTACCTGTCGAACAAGACTTATTCTCATTGTTTTGAGCTCCCTTTTCATATGGGGTTGCGGGGAAGCCTTTATCGGCCGATTGACTGTACACCATGCCATTGAATTTGCCGGCAAAGAAGACGAGAAGATCACCCTCTCACCCGGCACCTATGAGACAGCGCTGCGATTTAACAAAAGTGCATCCGTTTTTGAATTAGAGATCACCGATGCCGGGGAAAATACACGATCACTGAATCTGAATGCCTCAGAAAATATCCGTCTTCCTGAGACATCCGGATCGTTTTCGGTCGATGCTGTCGGCGCCGGGCAGTCGTATAAAATTCCGGGAACCGTATCTTCGGAATTTTCAAAGACCGACAGCGTCCATGATTTTGAGTTCTGTACGGGGCAGCGGACCATAACCGATTGCAGCGGTCCCCCGGGAGCCAGATGCCGGCAGGTGTGGAGAACGTTTAAAGGAAATCAGTCGGTTAAATATCATTTTGACAACCAGGCAAAAAGTCTGTCGTTCGATCTACTCGAGCCGGGCACCGGCCGGAATCTGGCCGGGTATCGGGGTGAAACCGAACGTCTCTATAAAATCTATACCTACCGGGGAGAGTGTATCCCTGAATTGTTTTAATCAATTTAGAATTCATTTTTCGAAAGGGTATCCTATGGATCTTGAAATATTTGAAAATATGGATGAGGCGGATCTTAAGAGATACATCGAATTTCTATTGTGGCATTATCGGGTGACGGATGCGTTCTGGTTTATCTATGTGTCCGAGCGGTTTGATCAAACCGCCGCCGAACAGATAAACGAGCAGGTCTGGGACCGGGTGTCGGGGATGGCCGCTAAGGATCTGCTGCCACGGTTTCAGGTAACGGAAAAAGGCCTTGGGGGGTTTGTTAAGGCCCTCCGGTATTTCCCCTGGACCATCCTTGTGGGATATCAGATAGAGGAGACACCGGATGAGGTTATTCTTACGGTCCCCAAGTGTCCCACCCAGGAAGCCCGGCTTCGAAGAGGGTTGGGAGAATATGTCTGTAAGGATATGCATCGCAAGGAATTTGAAGGGTTTGCCCGAGTGGTAGACGATCGAATTCAGGTCACCTGTGATTTTGCCCCGCCCGATCCCCATCCTGCGGATATGTTCTGCAAATGGCGATTCTCGTTGAAAGAAACGACGTAACATGACATACAATTTTGATCCGGACAAATGGTATGATATCGAACGGGAACTTCTGGAGTCACGCCTGGGGAGCGGAGAAATCGGCGAACAGGCATTTAAAAGTGCTCTTGAAGCACTTGACCGCCGTTATGACGAGATGTTAGACCGGTTGGACGGTTCGTATCAGATACCGAAATAACGGCGTTTTTGATCTCTCACAGAGGACACAGAGATCACAGAGGCTTTCTCTCGAGTTCATTAAAAGCACTGCGGTAAATCAATCATTTAGCTTGGCAACTTTGATTACAAGAAACTATCTTCAGGAGGATCACACATGTTAGAAATTGAAAAGGAACAGATGCGAAGGCGCGCACCCAAAATGCTGAAAGCCCTCAAAAAGAAAAATTTCGACGCACATTTTTTCGAGACCCGGGAAGCGGCGAAGGATTTTATCACCGATCAGGTGCAAGCAGAAGAAACCGCGGGTTTTGGTGGATCCATTACACTCAGGCAGGATCTCGGGCTTGTCGATGCGCTGAAGGATAAGGGCGTTGCCATTGTTGATCACTGGGATGCAAACGGGGATCCGCCGCGCCGGCTTGAGCTGAAAAGAAAACAGCGGGGAGTGGATGTTTTCCTGACTAGCATGAATGCCATTACCATTGACGGGGTTATGGTCAACCTTGACGGTGGAGGCAACCGCGTGGCCAGTACCTGCTCGGGGCCGAAACGGGTGATTGTGGTTGTGGGTGCAAACAAGGTGGCTGAAAGTGTGGATGCCGCTATCCATCGGACGCAGCACCATGCATCTCCTTTAAATGCCATCCGCCTGGAACGGGAAACACCATGCTTTGAGACGGGAACCTGCAACGATTGCAGCGCTGCCCAGCGCATATGCGCCATGCTGCTTATCATGTATAAAAAGCCGGGGGATATCGATAAGTTTACGGTGGTGGTGGTCAACGATGAAATGGGTTATTGACCCATTTTGATATCGCCGGAAACCGGTCGACCCGTTTTACGGCGCGGTTTCTGAACGGACCGGCGACATGTGAATTATTACCATCCATGGAGGTACTCATGAAGATACTGGTGGGGTTTGACGGTTCCAACACGGCAGAAGATGCCATTGCGTATTCAATGGTTCAGGCCAAGGCATTTGACGCCAGAGTATTTGTCGTCAACTGCGTGGCGCAATCTCACGAGGTAAAATCAAAGGACATGGATCGGATGGCAAATGCCGATTCAGAGTTAACGCGGGTTCAGGAAGCCATGAAAAACGATGGGATCCCTTGCGAAACGCGGCTCCTGGTGGACGACGTGTCGCCCGGAGAGAGATTGGTTCAGTTTGCAAAGGAGAACGACATCGACATGATTGTCATGGGAATCCGTAGAAGATCCAAGATCGGAAAACTCCTGATGGGATCCACTGCCCAGTATGTCATTCTGGAGGCCCACTGCCCGGTCATTACCGTAAAATAAAAGCATCCGCTAACGGCTGGCCCCCATAAATACGCCAATGTTTTTGGGTGCGAGAAATGAGCAATCAGCTATCGGCTTTCAGCAAAAGGAACAAAAACCGGTTCTTGACTGATTGCCGATTGCTGATCGCTGATCCGCCTATGTCTGGGAAACGGCACTCGGAAATTGCCTGTTTCCGAATGGACACGGCATACACCTAACCGGACCACAAAAATCCTCCCTCACTCATCATTACCATCCTAATCGTTTGTCCTGATCGCTAGTAATTATATTTTTGGCATTAAAATTGCCTTTTTCCCCTCATGTTTATGAGCAACATGTCGATATATAAAATGGTCAGACAAAATCGTTGCGACCCGGAGGATTAAAAAATCTTCTGGAAGGCGGGTCGCAAACAGGGCTGGTAAAGATACAGCGGTTTCAAAAGAGACTTAACCCGAACCCGGAAGGAGAAAAAAGAGATGAAGAAGTTAGGATTGTTGTTTGCGGTTATTACCGGTATCGTCATTTTTTTGGCACCACCGATAGGGGCTGGGGATTCATGCAGTAAAGAGGAGGTTTCCAAAGCGGTTGAAGCGGCGTCAGCCATCTTGGAAGCAGACGGTGAGGCCGGGCTGGAAAAGGTTGGCAAAATGCAGTTTTGCAGCGGAAATTACCTGTTTGTAAATGACCTTAAAGGGAAGACGTTGATGCATATAAAACCGCATCTGATCGGTAAAGTCCTCATTTCCCTTAAGGACGATAAGGGGAAACGATTCTTTGCAGAGTTTACAAAAACAGCCAAGAGCGCCCAGGGCAGCAAAAACGGAACCACCTATTACAACGGCAGCGGCTGGGTGAAGTACCGCTGGCCGAAGCCGGGTGAAAAGGCGTTTTCGCCAAAGGTTTCCTATATCAAAGGATGCTTAATGGGCAAAACAAACGTCTATGTGGGTGCCGGGTATTACGAGTAGTTTCTTTTTGATGGTCGATCGGGTGCTTTCTGAGCATATGCCCGATCGATCATCCGATCTGACTGCTTTGCAGTAAGGCCCAAAACCTACTCTGATTGTCCATTTACCGTGGACTGCGGCAAAAATAGATCCGGTTTTCAATTAGCGGAGTTTGAACTTGAAGAGACCCGCGTATAGGATTGCCCGGGAGGCGTCGTGATAAATTTAAAAAAAATGTCGATTGGGACAAAGATAGGACTCGGCTTTACCATCATACTAGTTCTGTTCGCCGTAAGTATCGCCGGAAGTCTATATAATCTGGATACCATCTGGTCAAGGCTCAGTGTTTATAATTGGTCCCAGCAGCTTGTGGAAAAGATACTCGAGGCGGAAAGACAGCAGGAAGAATTTCTTGCCCGGGGCGAACAGGCCCAGGCCGCTGCTTTCGATAAAAAAATTCAGGAGCTGTTGGATTTGAGCCTGAAGTTTCGGTCAAACGAAACGTCACATCTTTCCGAATTGAACCAGATCGAAGCGTGGGTCAAAATTTATGACGATGCATTTGGCCGGGTTGTAAATTATATAATGGCCTCCCAGGAATTAAAGACACAGATGGCAGGGGCCTTCGAATCGATTACCGGCAGCCTTGTTGAAAAAATCAAAGTCCCCATAGAAGAGAAAAAAAATCAGGCCCTGGTTACCGGAGATGAGATATCTCCCTATTATCAGGAGCTGTTATCCGGAACTGAAAAACTCTACTCGATCATGATCGATTTAAGGTTGAACGAAAGCTCCTTTTACATGAGCGGTGATCCGAAATATGCCCAGCTGTTCAAAAAGAGTGCTGAAAATTTGAATGCCGCAAAAGAAGACTGGGCGTTTATAATAGAGACAATGGATGATCCCTCGATAAAGAGCCTCACCGCCTCCATGGAAGCGGCGTTTAAAATCTACAGTGTAGATACATTCGATAAGGTGTTCAAGCTATTGGAAGAAAACAAAGAACCGATAGATAGAATGTATCAGACAAAAAAGAATATATTGGATGCCATACGCATATTGAAAGAACAGGCCCAGGACCGGATGGTGGAAGCAAAGGGTTTCGCCAGGCAGATGACGCTTTTTCTGCTTTTTCTGGGCGTATTAAGCGGTATCGGCGTCTCAATATATGCCAGCCGCAGTTTCACTAAAACAGCAAAAAACATAACATTCATGCTTCAGGATATTGCAGAGGGGGAAGGGGATCTGACAAAAAGACTTGAGTCCGATAAAGCAGATGAAATCGGACAACTCGCCAAATGGTTTAACACCTTTATTGAAAAGATCCAGGGAATGATCCGAAGCATTGTCGGCAAAATGGAGACATTGAATACGGCATCAGGCGGTTTGTCCAAACTCTCCGGTCAGCTCTCGACGCAATCACAGGATATGTCAAATGGCGCCAATACCGTGGCCGCTGCAAGTGAAGAGATGAGTGTGACCATGAACAGCGTGGCCGCTTCAATCGAGCAGGCTTCGCAAAACTTAACCATAGTGGCGGAATCGTCAGAACAGTTGACCACCACTATCACAGAGATTGCGCAACAGACAGAAGAGGCACAATCCATTACCCAAGACGCTGTATCAAGAGGGCAGAATACATCAGCCCGGGTCCACGAACTCGGTAAGAGCGCAGAAGCTATTGGAAAAGTAACGGATACGATCACGGAGATTTCGCAACAGACCAACCTGCTTGCATTAAACGCCACCATAGAGGCGGCTCGCGCCGGAGAAGCCGGCAAAGGTTTTGCCGTTGTTGCCAATGAAATAAAAGAGTTGGCAAAACAGACGGCCGATGCGACCGAAGAGATTGAACGGCAGATTGAAGAAATTCAAAGTTCGACCGCATTAAACGTCAAAGAAATCACCCAGATCACCCAGGTGATCGACAAGGTCAATGATATCGTCTCTTCCATCACCGCTGCCGTGGAGGAGCAATCGGTAACCACAAAAGAGATCGCCGCAAATGTCGGACAGACCGCCCAGGGGATCCGGGATATTTCGGATAATGTCGTCAGCACCTCAAATGTCTCCAAAAGCATCGCAAAGGATATCTCAGGGGTCAACCAAGCCACACAGGCCATGTCGAATATGAGTTCCCAGATGAATGTCAGTGCCGGTGAACTGACGAATCTGGCCGAACAGCTCAATAAGATGTTTGGAAGATTTAAGGTTTAGAAAGCGGACATTACTTCAATCATTCATTGCGGGTTGACATCTTTTTCCGTAATGGACCGGTTTGGGCAAGGGGTATTTAAGGTTATACCCTAATTGAGCGAAAACGCTCAATTGAGAGCTGTTCCGCCGGAGGCGGATCAGCGATCAGCAATCAGGAGAAAGATTCAAAAAGAAATTTTATATCCCTTGCATAAAAGGGATGTAAATCTTTCAATATTCAACCAAAGCTGATCCGCCTCCGGCGGAAAAGCTGATTACTGACCGCTCCCTAATAGAGCCTTGGCTCAATTAGGATTAAACTGCCCTCAGAACGACCACGTTTCAGGTAAGCCTTCCGAAAGCAGACAGGATACCCCATCCTTTGCGATCCGTTTATGGGCTATTTTATCAAAAGTGAGCCAGCAACCTTTCAGGTCGGACGCCAGGGCTGCATAGCAGGCGTCATATCCGGTAAGGCCTTTTTTTACGAAACGGTTTGCTTTAACTGCGAGTCCGTCTGTCATCGGATGTCTCAGCAGTCCGCCCTGAAGAATCGGAATGATGCCTTTGAGAAAAGTCTGAAGGCCATTGGGATGGAGACGTTGCAGAACCGCATATACTTCGAAGGCAAAGAGTTCCGGAACCGAAAACCGGCTCGGATCTTCGACAACCGCTTTTAGCACCTCATCCGCACAATCATGGGCCTCATCTTCGAGATACCAGCGGAGGGCCACCGAGGCATCGATAACCCAGATCATTCGTTGTATCCCCGCAATTGTCTTAGCAACTCGATACTCTCAACCGGTTCCTTTTTCTTCCGTTTCAAGGCGTGCATTTCATCAAGCAGACGCTTTTTGTCCTCCTTGACTTTATAGTCAAGAAAACGGGTTTTAAAATCTTGAGGGCTGACCAGGACCGCCCGTAATTTCCTGCCCTTGCTGACTAAAATGGGTTCACCCGTGGCATCGAGACGGTCCAGTATCTCACCTAAATTGTTTCTAATCTTGAGTGCATTAACCTCTTCCATAAGCTTCGGCCTCCTAATGTTTATAGTATGATCTTGAAATATGTATATGTCAAGTGTATAGGTGTATATAATTATATTTGGTTTATCATTTTTTTCTGATCTATGGTAACTTGTGTCCATCCGGGAATAGGCAATGCTTGGAAAAGGACAACTATGAAAGTTCTGCATACATCCGACTGGCACCTTGGCCGTGCGCTTTATGGCCGGAAGCGGTATGAGGAGTTTAAGGTATTTCTGGACTGGCTGGCTGAGCTTATAGAAAACGAGAACATCGATCTGGTCCTTGTGGCCGGGGATGTCTTTGACAACAGTACACCCAGTAACCTTGCCCAGAAACTCTATTACCGGTTCATCTGCCGTGTGGCGTCTTCGGAAAAATGTCATGTGGTGATCATCGCCGGTAACCACGATTCACCGTCATTTTTAAATGCCCCCCGAGAACTCCTCGAGTCTTTAAACGTCCATGTGGTGGGGCATGCATCCGACGCGGCAGAGGATGAACTGAAAGTGATACGCGGCCCGGGCCGGGAGCCGCAGCTGATCGTATGTGCCATCCCCTATCTCAGAGACCGTGAAATCCGTACGGCCGAGGCCGGTGAGAGTATCGAGGACAAGGAACAGAAGATCGTGGAGGGGATCCGGGTGCATTACCGAAGGGTCTGTGACGCTGCAGAAGAAAAACGAAGTCGCCTGGAAAAGCCGGTCCCAATTATCGCCATGGGGCACCTGTTTGCCGCCGGCGGCCAGACCGTGGACGGCGACGGGGTGCGGCGGCTGTATATCGGCTCCCTGGCACAGGTCCGGACGGATGTGTTTCCGGAGTCTATAGACTATCTTGCCCTGGGGCATCTTCATATTCCGCAAATGGTGGGAGGCTCGGAATTTATCCGGTACTCCGGTTCTCCTTTGCCCATGGGCTTCGGGGAGGCCGGGCAGGAAAAGGGAGTGGTCCTTGTTGAGTTTTCAGATATGTCCCCAGCAGTAACCATCGTCCCGGTGCCCAGGTTCCAGGAGTTGAAAACCCTGCGGGGGGGGTGGCAGGCCATATCCCGAGGCATCGAAGCATTGAAATCTGAAGGGAGCCGTGCCTGGGTGGAGGTTGTCTATGAAGGGGATGATATCGTCGGAAACTTGAGGAACCGGCTGGATGAAGCTGTTGAGGGTACCGATATGGAGATCCTTCGCATCACGAACAACCGGTTGATGGAACATGCCGTAGGCGGTACGGCGGCAGAGAAATCTCTTGACGAAATGGATGCAACTGAGGTGTTCGAGCGGTGCCTTAAAGCCCATGACGTTCCGGAAGATCGGCACCGTTCCCTTCTGAGCGCTTTTCAGGAAGTTGTCGTATCCTTGAAAGAGGCGGATCCCATGGCGGATTAGGGGGAACTGGAATGAGGATACTTACCGTACGGTTTAAAAATCTGAACTCCCTTGCCGGCGAATGGCAGGTGGATTTTTCCGGCCCGGAATATGTATCGGACGGCATATTTGCCATCACCGGTCCCACCGGCGCGGGAAAGACGACCATTTTGGATGCCGTCTGTCTCGGGCTTTACGGCAGAACGCCCCGCCTGGATCGGGTTACAAAAAACAGCAATGAGATCATTTCCCGCCAGACCGGCGAATGCTTTGCCGAGGTGACATTTGAAACCCAGAAGGGGCGTTACCGGAGTCACTGGAGCCAGCACCGTGCCAGAAAAAAACCTGAAGGTGAGCTGCAGCCGGCCAGACATGAAATCGTTGAGGCGGATAGCGGGACAGTTTTGGAATCAAAGCTGTCTCGGGTAAGTGATTTTGTCGAGAATGTTACGGGCATGGATTTCGGACGTTTCACCCGTTCCATGATGCTGGCCCAGGGGCAATTCGCAGCCTTTCTCAATGCACCTGGCGATGAGCGTGCACCCATCCTAGAGCAGATTACCGGTAGCGAGATATACAGTCTGATATCCATAGGCGTCCACGAGCGGCGCAAAGAGGAAAGGGATACGCTTGATCTGCTGAATGCGGAACTCAAAGGTATAGAGATCTTCGGTGAAGATAAAATAGAGGCGCTGGAAACGAATTTGAAGGAAATTCGGCCCAGGGAAAAGGAACTTGAGATCACGGTGAAAGGTTTTCGCGAGGCGGCAGTCTGGGTTGGACGGGTGGCTGCACTAGAGAGGGATTCTCTTGAACTGGATGAGAAGCTGGACGATCTCAATAAACGCTGGCAGGCATTTGAACCGGATTTGAAAAGGCTCGAAAGGGCGAAAAACGCACTCGGCCTTGAAGGCGATTACACGGGGGTCGATGCGCTGCGTTCCCAGCAGTTTGGGGAGATGAAAGCGCTCGATGATTCGAGATTATGGCTGCCCGGAAAAGAAAAGGGATGTGCCGATGCACTTTCTGCCAAAAAAGCCGCTGAAATTCGATTGATTGAGACACGGAACAGACAGCAGGCAGAAGCGCAGGTGATCAAGAAGGTTCGGGAATTCGATACCCGGCTTATCGAGCAGGAAAAACAGGTTGAAGAGAGGGAAGGATCCATTTCGGCTGCCGAAAAGCAGGCGGCGAAATATCAAAAGGGTATCAAAGACCTTGAGCAGTCGATGGAAAGGTCAGCGGCGGTTCTAAAAGCCGCCAAGGCATATCAGGCCAGGCACGCGCCTGATGCCGCTCTTTTAACTGACCTGTCTGCGATCGACAGGGGATTTTCTCTGTTTCGTGACTGCGAGGCTAAGCATGACAAGGCTCTCAAAGCGGTTTCCAAGGCGGTTGGTGAGAACGATGCTGCTCTTTTGGAAAACGAAAAGATAGAAGGTGACCATGAGAAATCCCGTCTGAAATTCGAAAAGAAAGAGACGGAACTCAAAGAACTGACAAAAGATATCAACGCGCTGCTCAAGGGGCGCGATATTGGCAGGCTGCGAGACAAAAGGGATGGCCTTAAGGATGGGGAGCGTCTGTTGCACCAGGCCGGCGATATCATTGACCGGATCGACAGGACAGGCCTGTCGATAAATAGACTGAAAGCGGCAACCGAAAAACTGCATGCTGATAGAGACAGGCTTGCCGGTGAGATGACATCGGCTAAGGATATAAGATCGCTTTTAGAGAAAGATACATCAGCCCTTGAAACGGAGGTGTCTCTCAGGGGTCGAATCCGGGATCTTGAAGGAGAGAGAAAACGGCTTGAGGACGATAAGCCCTGTCCGCTTTGCGGCGCTGCGGACCATCCTTTCGCCAGGGGCAATGTCCCTGAATTGGACGAGGCCGAAACCGCACTTGTGGAGAAGAGGGCTGAATTGAAAAGCGCGTCCGAACGGGTGAGTAAGCTGGAATCCAAACAGGTCAGGGTGTCGGAGGGAATCAGGCATACAGAAAAGGAGGTTGCGGAAAAAAGGGCCGCACAGGATACGGACGAGAAAGAATACCATGGTGTTCTTTTGAAGCTGAATCTCGATATTCCGCCCGAAAGCCGCGCTGAAAAGATACGCGAAGAGATTGCGAGCACTCGGGCGAAGATATCCGAAACAGCAGGCATCGTTGAAGTCGCAGATGAGAAGAACAGGAAGGAAAAAGCGATTCAATCGGAGCTGGAAAAACTCAGGAGAGAGAGGGACGCTCTGAGAAAGACCCTGCAGGATGCAAGGCATAAGCTCGAGAAAGCAGGCCTGGACCATGGCCGATTGGTCAGGGAGCGTGATGTCGCAGTTTTCGAGGTTGAGAAAATGCGCGATACGGTGCTCTCAGACGTGAAACCTTTCGGGATTCTGCAGCTTCCGTCATCCGATCTTGACGCCATAGCAAATGATCTTATCGGACGAAAGAATGCATGGCAGGCAAATCAGGATGAGAAAACCGGTCATGAGAAGAAAATCGGCGACCTGAAGGCGGAGATTCTCAAGATAACCGCCCTTCTGGATAGCCTGGAAAAGGAGTTGGTTACTAGAAGAGAGGCGAGGGACAAGCTGGTCCGGCAATATTCCGAACTTGCGAAGTCACGGCAGGCGCTATTCGGGGAGAAAGAGACTGATCAGGAGGAAAAACGTTTAGCGGAAGCTATATCCGAAGCGGAAAAATCTTCGGGGAAGTCGAACGATGCCCATGGCCTGATAGAGAAAGAGATAAGCGTCCTGAAAGAGAGAATAGGCTCATTGAAAGACAGGACAGAAAAACGGACAAAGGAGCTTGCCCAGGTGACGGAAAGTCTGAATGGCCGGATCAGAAAGGCCGGCTTTAAAGATGAGGCCGACTTTCTGTCTGCCCATATGAGTGACGGGGAGAGGGGCTTGCTAGCAGACAGAGAGAAGGCCTTTGTTAAAGAAAAGACCGAACTGGATGCCCGTAAGAAAGACAAGATCCGGACGCTTACCTCTGAACGCAACAAACGCCTGACTGAAGCGACCGCAGAAGGACTTGCGGAAAAAATCGGCACCGGTGAATCCGAACTGAGACAAATCCGAATCGACATCGGCGGGATCGAAAAGAGCTTGGGGGATAACGAGGAAATGAGAAAGAAGCAGAAGGAACGCCTCAAGAATATCGATGCCCAAAGGCAAGAATGTGCGCGCTGGGACGATCTTCATCAACTCATCGGCTCGGCAGACGGTAAGAAATTCCGGAACTTTGCCCAGGGACTGACATTCGAGATGGTGACGGCTCAAGCCAACCGCCAGCTCAAGAAGATGACGGACCGCTATTTGCTCATCCGCGATGCATCGCAACCGCTTGAACTGAATGTTATCGACAGGTATCAGGCAGGCGAGATCCGCTCGACAAAAAACCTCTCCGGCGGCGAGAGTTTCATTGTGAGCCTCGCCCTGGCGCTCGGTCTCTCTCACATGGCCGGCGGGAATGTACGCGTGGACTCGCTTTTTCTCGATGAAGGGTTTGGAACCCTTGATGACGAGGCCCTCGAAACAGCCCTGGAGGCACTCGCGGAACTTCAGCAGGACGGCAAGCTGATCGGTGTCATTTCCCATGTCACCGCCCTCAAGGAACGCATCGGAACACAAATTCAGGTGATTGCCGGAACAGGCGGACGTAGTAGTATTTCCGGGCCCGGATGCAGGAGGATTTAATCAGAACCAATATTTTCAATGGCTTCTGTTGTAGCAACATCAATTGGTTCCAACTTTTTATGCAACCAATAGGGTGAGGGCCTCTCAAATGAAATATTTGGCTTTGATCATATTCTGGAGTTTATGGTGTGCCGTTCATAGCGGTATGATTTCATTGACTGTCAGCGGCTATCTTAAAAGCAGATTTGGGACCGGTTATCGATTCTATCGTCTTTTGTACAATTTTGTGGCGTTAACAACACTCGCTCCTTTAATTCTATATAGCCAGAGCTTAAAAGGTGCAGTTCTATTCCGTTGGGAAGGCTATATGACGATTGTCCAGATCGTTCTTCTAATAACCGTATTCGCCCTGTTCGTTTCCGGTGGTTTAAAATATGATATGCTCCATTTTTTCGGCATCAGGCAGATCATGTCCGGAAAGCTGCATTCGACGCTATCTGAAAGCGGAGATCTGGACACTTCCGGGGTTCTAAACCTTACACGGAATCCATGGTATTTGGCAGCTATAATTTTTATCTGGATCGGTTATCGGGAAATGTATGTATCAACCGTGATTGTAAATATTATTCTAACAATTTATTTGATAACAGGGACGCTCCTTGAGGAAAGGAAGCTGACTATAGAGTTGGAAGACAATTACCGGGATTATATATACAGAGTATCGATGCTTTTTCCGGTTAAATGGATAACCACCAGGTGGTTGACGGCTAAGAAGGAAAAAACAACCGGCCACTGAAAGTGCTGCTGAGGGCTGCTTTTAAAGCAGGTTATGGCGAACGTGTCTGGAAGGAAGGAATCAATATGGTTCTACGCGCCCTTTTTGCCTTCTTAGTGCTTCCGTTTATGGCTGCCGGAGTCGTTCCTTTTGTGCTTTCCTTGTTGGATCCATTCAAAGGGGATGGACATCCGGTCGGGCTCGTTTTGTCGGGGGCCGGATTATCGATTCTGCTCTGGTGTGTCCGGGACTTTTACGTATCGGGAAAAGGGACCCTGGCGCCATGGGATCCACCAAAAAGACTCGTGATCGTCGGACTCTATCGATATGTAAGAAACCCGATGTATGTGGGGGTCTTGTTCATTCTTTCCGGTTGGGTCATCGTAACCGCATCCCCGATGGTTTTCGGGTTTACACTGATCGCGCTTTCAGCCTTTCATATCAGAGTGGTCACATCCGAAGAGCCCTGGGCGAAAGCCACTTTCGGTTCCGAGTGGTTGGATTACAAAAAGAATGTCCCCCGATGGCTGCCGCGACTCACGGGCTATTGTCCTGATAAATAGGGGGGGATTAATTAACTCCATAAACCTTCCCGCTTATGACGGGATGGTCCAAGTTATGCTTTGCGGAAATAGAGAGTTACGTTATTTCACGCCCGCTCCCTCCGGTCGCTTGAGCACACAGAGAGCACAGAGGAAATAATTTTTTATCTGATTCGCTGAGAGGGCGAATCAGATCAACGATCAGTCCTTTCAGGGGCATCTATATGATGATAACCGGATCAATGTATGTAACATTTGAACTGCACCGCGAAGCGCAGTGGTATGTTCAGAATCCTGCTCTGAAGGATTCTGTTTAAAAGTCTTAACTCTCTGTGTTCTCTGTGAGAGGCAGAAATTCAACATTATGCCGCCTTAAACTTTTGTCCTTTACGGTGGTGCATGCCGCCCTGTTTTGGCCGGTTTGTGCCGTGACTGCCACGGGCAACTTCGATGAGAACGGTTTTGCCATTAATTTTTTCATGCTGAAACGCGCTTAGAATCTGGGGGGTAAATTTACTGTCTGCTTCAAGCAGCACCCTGTTCCGCATGATTTCAATCTTTCCGATCTTAATGCGCCCGACACCGGGGACACCGTTAATCTTTCCAATCAGACCCTGGGGCATAATCCCGTCACGCCGGCCGACATTAAGAGAGAAACGGGTAAACTTCTGCATTCGGTCCGAACGGTTATACGCTTCCCTGGACGGTTGTTCTTTTTTACCATGCTGCTTTTTCGCCCCATCGCTTACATTGAGGTCAGGCGCATTTTTATAGTATCCCAGGTACCGGTTAAACTCCAAAGAAAAGAATTTCTTGATCAACTCTTCCCGATCCATGGATCCGAGTTTTTCTGAAATTTCTGCATACAGCGGATCGATCTGTTCGTGATCCACCTCGACCTTCGTAACCACATCGATGAGGCTCACCAGCTGTTTTTTACAAATCTCCACTCCGGTGGGGATACGGCATTGCTCAAACTTTTTTTTGATTTTCCGCTCGATTTCCCGGATTTTAAATCGTTCCTTCATATGAATGATAACAACCGATGTCCCGGCACGCCCGGCCCGGCCGGTACGACCGCTTCTGTGGGTATAATAGGCAAGGTCGTCAGGAAGATTGTAATTGATCACATGGGTCAGATCATTTACATCCAGACCCCGGGCAGCCACATCGGTTGCCACAAGTATCTGCAGATTCTTGCATCGGAATTTCTTCATGACCTGATCCCTCTGGGGCTGGGACAGATCTCCATGCAGTGAATCGGCGTTGTACCCGTCCTGGATCAATTTGTTGGCGACGTCACGGGTCTCCTGCCGGGTACGGCAAAAAATAATTGAATAATTGTTGGGGCAATTGTCTACGATCCGTTTCAAAGCAAGATAGCGGTCCTTGGCCTGAACCATGTAATACTCATGGGATACATTTTCGGCGCCTGCATTCCGTTTGCCGATGGTAATCTCAACAGGGTCGGACATATACTTTTTGGCGATGGCTGCAATCTCTTTGGACATGGTTGCAGAAAACAGCAATGTGTTTTTTTCTGAAGGGGTCTGGGCCAATATGGCGTTTAATTCATCCTGGAAACCCATTTGCAGCATTTCATCGGCTTCATCGAGCACCACATAACCCACATCGGATATGTCCACCTTGCGGCGGTTGATCAGGTCCTTTAAACGGCCCGGGGTTGCGACAATAATCTGGATACCTTTACGCAGGGCTCTCATCTGCAGCTCAATACTTGCACCGCCGTAGACTGCCAGCACCCTTAAGCCTTTAACATGCCGGGAATAGGCTTCCAGATCCCTGGCCACCTGCACGCAAAGCTCCCGTGTCGGGCAGAGGACCAACCCCTGGGTCTGCCTGTTTATTGCGTCTGTCAGCTGAATCAACGGAAGGCCGAAGGCTGCTGTTTTGCCGGTGCCGGTTTGTGCCAGGCCGACCAGGTCGACCTGCTGCTCCAGCATCAGCGGAATGACCTGGGCCTGAACCGGGGTCGGCTCTTGAAATCCTAAAGATGACAGTCCTTTAAGGATATTGTCATTGATGCCAATATCTACAAATGTATTCATGATGTTTGTTCCTATGAGTTGCGGATTGCACAAAGGTGCGGGCTGATAAAAAAAACCGCTCAATCCTGTTACAAAAAGATTGCGCGGTTTGATATAGCAGTCTCTTATGATATTTAATCAGTAATAATAATGCCTTTTTTACAGTAAAGCAAGTTTTTTATCATTTCACTCGAACCCTCCAACCCTGGAACCCTCGAATCCTTGACCCCTTATACCCCCCGGGAGACCCCTTGTCGAAGACCACGTTGATCTTTGCGGAGGACCCTCCGGGAGTACACCTGCCTGTTTGGAAATGATCCAGAAGAAATGGCAACTCAGGCCTGTTGTCAACAAATGGTAACTCAGGCCTTGAAAAAAATGCCGGAAATTATTAATATTCTGTTCCATTACATTACAGACGGAAAGACGGGGATACGATGTTTACGGGTTTTGAAAAAATAGTCGAAGAGCGGATCCGCAGGGCCCAGCGCAACGGGGTGTTTGATGACCTTCCCGGCAGCGGTCAGCCGATCCGGTATGAAGACGACCACCTGGCCTCCCAGGAATTGGGCATGGCCTATAAGATTCTTAAAAACGCGGGATGCCTTCCGCCGGAGATCGAATTAAAAAACGAGATTCGAAACGCTGAGGATCTTCTGGCCGGAGTTGCGGACGTCGCCGAGAAATACCGGGTTATAAAAAAAATAAACTTTATGATCATGAAGCTGAACACGATGCAGGGCAAAAGTATCCTGTCCGATCTTCCCCAGCACTATATGTCGAAACTGGCCGGACGCATCGGTTCAAAAGATCGGCATTCCGACAACCATCAAATTTCAAAAAAGGAAGGCGGGCATCGATGAAAAAAAAGATTACCCTTGCATTGTTGTCCGGCGGCAACTCGCCGGAGCGGGAGGTTTCCATAAACAGTGGAAACCAGGTTTATGAAGCCCTTGATAAGGAAAAATATGATATCCTGCGGTACGACCCCAAGACGGAGATCCCCCGCCTTGTGGCCGACGCCGATCGGATCGATGCCGCCCTGATCATTCTCCACGGCCCCAACGGTGAAGACGGAACCATCCAGGGGTTGCTGGATCTGCTCGAAATCCCCTATCAGGGTTCCGGCGTGATCGGCAGTGCGGTTGCCATGAACAAGCTGGTATCAAAACAGCTCTACAGTCAATTCGGGATTCCGACCGCGTCTTATCTTTCAATAAGAAAAGGTGACACCCTGGATCCGGATACCCTGGTGAGCCGGTTCGGGCTCCCCATGGTGGTCAAACCGAATGAATGCGGTTCCAGTGTGGGCATGTCTATCGTGAAATCAAAAGACGAGATCGAAGCGGCCTTTGAAAGGGCGTTTGTCCATGACCATACCGTCATGGTGGAAGAATATATCGATGGGGTGGAACTGACCGCCGGTGTTATGGGAAACAACACCCTCGAGGCGTTTCCGGTCATTGAGATCGTACCCGACGACGCCCACGAATTTTTCGACTACGAAGCCAAGTACACTGCCGGTGTTACCCAGGAGATATGCCCGGCACGGATTGACGACACGCTTACCGAAAAGGTCCAGACCCTGGCGAGGATGGCGCACTCGGCCCTTTCCTGCAGAGGTTATAGCCGAACCGATATGATCCTGCGCGGAAAAGAGATCTTTGTGCTTGAAACCAATACCATTCCCGGAATGACCGCAACCAGCCTGCTGCCCCAGGCTGCAAAAGTGGGCGGATATTCTTTCCCACAACTTCTTGACAGACTCATCCAACTCGGAATGGAAACCAGATAGATCGTTGAATTTCAAGATTTCAAGATCTGACGGTTTCGTATAAAGTTGGAAAAATGATTTTTTACGAGAGTGTTTGGTGTTTAGCACTTCAACATTCTGACATCACGAGACTTACTTTACCCCAAACACTAAATACTAAACACAAAACACTTGATGAATTCGGCTTTTTACGAATTCATCAAATATAAAATAAAATGGAGGTTTACATGAAAATACTTGTTATCGGCGGCGGCGGCAGAGAGCACGCAATGGTCTGGAAGATTGCCAAGAGCCCGAAGGTTAAAAAAATCTATTGCGCACCCGGAAATGCCGGCATGGCGGGCCTGGCTGTCTGTGTTCCCATATCTGCGGAAGATATCGATGGACTGTTCGGCTTTGCCGAAAAAGAAACCATCGATTTGACGGTTGTGGGTCCCGAGGCGCCGCTGTCCGAGGGCATTGTGGACCGTTTTGAAGCGGCAGGTCTTAGAATATTCGGTGCCACCCAAAGGGCTGTGGAACTTGAGTCCAGCAAGTCCTTTGCCAAATCTTTAATGAAAAAATACGGGATTCCCACCGCCGACGGAAAAACGTTTACCGATTTTAAAAAAGCAGAAGCATATGTGCGGAAACTCGGAGCTCCGGTGGTGGTAAAAGCCGACGGCCTTGCGGCCGGGAAAGGGGTTATCGTCTGTAAGACCGTGGCAGAGGCGGTTAAGGGTTTAAAACAGATAATGATCAAAAAAGAATTCGGAGATGCCGGAAACCGGGCGGTCGTGGAAGAATGCCTGGTGGGGGAGGAAGCCTCTTTTCTGGCCTTTACAGACGGGGAAACCGTGGTTCCGCTGCCGTCATCCCAGGATCATAAACCGGTTTTCGACAATGACCAGGGACCCAATACCGGCGGCATGGGGGCCTACTCGCCGGCACCGGTCATCGATGCCTATATGCACAAGAAAATTATGGATACGGTGATGATACCCACGGTCCGGGCCATGGCTGCCGAAGGGCGCCCCTACCGCGGCGTGCTTTACGCCGGGTTGATGATCGATAAAGATAAAATCAACGTACTTGAATTCAACTGCCGGTTCGGAGATCCGGAAGCGCAACCGCTTCTGATCCGGATGAAAACCGATTTTGTTTCGGTTATGGATGCCGTTATCGACGGCACACTGGATCAATGCAAACTGAACATCGATCCGCGGGCTTCGGTCTGTGTGGTCATGGCCGCCGGCGGATATCCCGGAAGCTACCGGAAAGGGCATCCCATCTCGGGTCTGCCGGCTGTCCGGCGGATGAAGGATGTGGTCGTTTTTCATGCCGGAACAGCTGCAAAGGATAAAGCGATCATTGCCGCCGGCGGGCGTGTGCTCGGAGTCACCGCACTCGGGGATTCGGTCGAAAAGGCGATTTCACGCGCCTATCAGGCGGTATCAAAAATATCATGGAAAGATGCTCAGTACCGCTCGGATATCGGGCAGAAGGCCTTAACCCGTACGTCGACACCCCCTGCGGTGGGCATTGTCATGGGGAGTGATTCGGATTTAAAGGTGATGGAACAGGCGGTTGCGGTGTTTAAGCAATTCGGTATCCCCTACGAGATGACGGTGGCCTCGGCCCATCGGACCCCGGACCGGGCGGCAACCTTCGCCGGGACAGCCAAGAAAAGGGGGATCAAGGTTATTATCGCCGGGGCGGGAATGGCGGCACATCTTGCCGGGGTGCTGGCAGCGCACACCACGCTGCCGGTTATCGGTGTCCCCATCGATGCCTCCGCCCTCCAGGGGCTCGATGCCCTGCTTGCCACCGTTCAGATGCCGCCGGGGGTGCCGGTGGCCACGGTGACCATCGGGAAAGCCGGTGCGCGAAATGCCGCCATCCTCGCCGTGCAGATTCTGGCACTCTCGGATCCGGAGCTTGCCGACATGCTGGTCACCTTTAAAAAAGATATGGCGGCACAGGTTGCGAAAAAAGCGAAAAAACTCAACGCGATTTATTAAGATAAATCCAACGGATCCGGAAGCCGAGATCATATCGGAAGCGGTGGGCCTGATCCGGCAGGGCGGGGTGGTGGTGTTTCCCACCCGGAACCTCTACGGGTTGGGAACTGATGCATCAAATGTTCAGGCGACCCGCAGGATCTTTGAGATCAAACGCCGGCCGCCGGATAAACCGCTGCTCGTTTTGATAAAGAGCCGGGAAGATGTTCTGGCGCTTGCAGAAGATATTCCCGCTTCCGCAGCATGTCTCATGGATCATTTCTGGCCGGGCAGGATCACCATCGTGCTCAGGGCCAAACCTTCGGTTCATAAGGCATTGACAGGTGGAACAGACAGAATCGGTATGCGTATGCCAGGTCATCCGGTGGCGGCAGCCCTGGCAGCTGCGCTGGGAGGGGCAATTATCGGAACCAGTGCCAATATATCCGGAAAGAGCGGGTGCTCGGCGATTTTAGACCTTTCCCCGGATGTTGCCGAAGAAGTAGACCTGGTTCTGGATGCCGGACCGTTAACGCCCGGAAACGGATCTACGGTTGTAGATGCTGCTTTCGATACGGTCCGCCTCCTCCGGGAAGGCGCACTGGCAAAGGGTGCCATAGAATCGGTTCTTAAAAAGAGCGCGTTTAAAATGATTGACAATTCCGACTGATTCGGGGTATCAAAAGTTTCTCCTGCCGGAGTGGTGAAATTGGTAGACGCGCTGGATTCAAAATCCAGTGGACCTTGCGTCCGTGCGAGTTCGATTCTCGCCTCCGGCACCAGACAAATTAAGGGCTTTTGCAGATAAATATCTGTAAAAGCCCTTTTTTTATCCACAGATTTCGCAGATCAGGCTTCGTGTTGATTGACAGATAAACTCAGAAAAATTAGGGGCTATTTTTGGTCAGATCCGGCCGCTGACATCCGGATCTGATGGCATATATAACTGCCATGAACTGAACCGCTGCGCGGAGATAGCTTTACGTTCTCGCGCCGTATGCACATTTATTGACAGATCAATTTTACCTTCCGGATCTAATCCCTATTGGTTTACAATACCTCCATGGCTGAAATTTTCCATTTTATCAACTTTTTACCACGGAGGTATTGTTATGAGCACAGATCTTAGAACCCAGTTTTTAAATTACATGACGCTTCAACGATTTGCGGATCACACGAAAAGGACCTATGTAACCAGTATCAAGGG
>Ga0233437_1000823_pt1 | contig 64903 bp, 56 predicted proteins | sample SI_122_August201_FD_182714 | JGI IMG/M metagenome (GOLD analysis project Ga0233437, IMG submission 182714) | Seawater microbial communities from Saanich Inlet, British Columbia, Canada - SI_122_August2016_200_MG | ecosystem: Environmental > Aquatic > Marine > Inlet | place: Canada: British...
GTATGTCTCGGTTCAGACAGAAAACCAGATTTTGAAGTTTTTTCAAATTGTTGCTAATTGGAAAGGTAAAAAGACTGATAATCGGATTAGGAGGAGTCTTTAAAGCTTCATTTCCGTACAGAAACTAGTTATGTCATTCACAGAGGAAATTGATATGATTATTCAGTACCGGCTTTTTTCTTCAAGTCAGATATAAATTCAGGGTCGGTAATATATCCCAGTTCCTCAGCTTGCGTTGCATGCTTTAATGCCATGTCAAACTGTTCAGTTTCATAATAAGACTCTGCTAGCCTATATTGTGTCTCAGGATCCATAGGGTTTATGGACATAGCATTATTATACGCTTCTATTGCTTCTTTGTACTGCAGATTGAGGGTATATGCTTCCCCAAGATGGAAACATAAAAATGCATCATTTAGATTAGCGGTTACGGCTTGCTTACATAAGGTAATTGCCTCATCGATTAAATCCATATCCAAATAGAGCGTACTCAAATTTAAATATGCATCTACAAATTCAGGATTGTTTTCTACTGCTTTTTTATATACTACGATGGCGTCATCAAACATTTCTTTATCGGTATAAGCGTTGCCAAGATTATAATTAGCTTCCGGTTCCTCAGGATCGATTTTAAGTACGTCTTTGAATGCGTCAATTGCTTTATCAATCATGCCTTCGTCATAAAACGATGCACCTTTTCTCAAAAGCATTTCTATAGAAGCTTTCTGTGCTATCTTATCTGCTTCTGTTAGATCAGGCGTTTTATCAAAAGTTTTTTCGCTTTTAAATGTATCTATTTTTGGAGATGTATCTTTGGATTTGCCTGCTGATCTTTTTTGTTGATGGATCTGTCCGAGTTTATTAAGAATGTCGTTACGGGGATTAATATCCAGGGCCTTGTTGTATTCGGTAATAGCTTCGTCAAACTTGCCCTCTTTAAGATAATTGTCACCAAGGGCAATAAGCTTTTCAATATTTTCTGAGGTTGGTTTTTCCTGGATTTCGATGTATTCACCCTCTTGCTTCAATAATTTGTCAGAAAGGGCAAACTCTTTCTCTGCCAGTTCATAATTTCCTTCTTCTCGATAAGCAAATCCTAGATTATAGTGAGCATTGGCAATATTAGGGTTGATTTCCAGTGCTTTATTGGATGCGGTAATTGCGGCATTGTGTGTTCCTTTCCAGTTGTACGCATTTGCCAGTGCTACATATATTTCAGCTTTCAGTTGATTTTGATCTTCTTTCAGTAGTGGTAGGGCTTTTTTCAATTCAACGATTGCATCGGGAATAAGTTTCTTGGCAAGAAAATCGTCACCTCTCTTAAAATGTTCTTCAGCCGTTTGTGAATGTTCTCCTTCTGCTTGTGCAAAGCAAGGAGAAGAAAACAGAAAGCTAACTACAACAAGAAATATGATTTTTGTTAATAATTTCATGATTTTTTAATTCTTTCATTTAAAGCTTTAAGAAGGCTATCTATCTCAACCGGATGTATTTTTGTTGCTTGTTGAATCGTAAACATTTTTGCAACCGTCTTCCTTGCAACAGGACTAGCAAGTTGTTTGAAACCAAATTCCAGGAATACCTCCAGAATCTCAGGATACTGATCGATCGCATGAGCAATATTTGTGTCCCCAGTTATTTCAGTTAACGTTTCCATCGGTTCTTCAATATCCTCGTCTTCCGCGTTCATTGTCTTCCATACGTTGTATCCGAAGATGCCGATTGCTGTCAACTCAATCCAGCCTGAAAATCCTATGAGAGAGTAGTAAAAATCTTCCGAGTGTGAGAGTCCGATCATTATCTGAGTATAAACCCGGAGGAAGCATCCAATGTTTATGAGATAAAATGATACGTTTGCAAACTTTATACTATGCATGTCTACACCCTTAAATGTAGGGACCATCTTTGATGCGTATCCTATTATCATCAATGTTACAAATCCAACTGCCAGGGCGTGATTCGCTGCGCCATGGAATAAATACTGTGCATCTGAGAATGCCGTAAAGAGGGGTTTGGCACCAAGGATAAGCACACCAATAATTAACCAGACATAAGCTGTCCTGATAGTTTTCGAATAGCTTCTATCCATTACAACATCATCGAGTTCCTGCGTGGATTTTTCAAAGATTCTGATACCATAAACAAATAGTAAAATGCTAAACGCGACTAAATAAACGGTAAGATTTGAAATTGGTATTAAAAATGGAAACTTGTAACTTAAAGAGTGAGCTATGAAATATAAAGGTATGGTTAGATTTAAGAGCCAGAATGTTGTGTTTATAGCGCCAATCCTGGCGGTACCTACATCAAGGAAGGCGTACACAGTCCTTATATTCACGGCAAATATAAACATGAAAACAAATCCCAGGAGAAATACGTGTACAAAAGGGCTGTAAAATGTTTTTGGAATATCGTTTGTACCTGCTACAAGCATGTATCCGTCCATAAACAAGTTTATTACACCGCACAGCAGAAACCATAATACTCCTGCCATGATAAATTTATCGTATGCTTCCCTCTTTTCTTTACTTGCAAGGACGGTACTGAAAATAATGAACGCAAATATCGCAACTGCCAGGAATTCCAACAGACCGGAGATTGGCAGGAGGAAGCTCGTTATTTTGTTAGCATACGGTTGAACGAGTATCCTTAAAACCGTTCCTGTGACCATGAGATAGAAGCATACGGTTGTCAGTTCACGGTATTTGAGCTCGACGTTCTTTACTCGGGGGACGATATAATACGCAAAACCGATTATGCAAAGACCTACCCATCCAAATAGTTGAGCATGGCCATGTGTCTGTACCAAAGAATGAACTGCAGAATGGAAACTATGTTTTGAGCCAATGTAGGTTAATATGATGGCGCCAACTGCCACCCCTATCGTCAATGCCATTAAAAGAGCTGTTTTAAAAAATTTTGAGTATACCTTGTCTTCTACCAGCTCTATTTCTTCAGCATTTTCATCTATGCCTTTTTCTATAGCAACTTTCAATTTCTCAACTATTTCGTCGTAATCCACATCATGTGCTTTTGCAAAAAATGCCAGAGGTTCATTTGGCCCCCTTACACCTCCAGCTACGACAAGATTGTATTCTCTAAAGACTGCCATAGTTTGAGGATATTTCTTAACCAGATTTTTAATTATTGTATTTCTATTAATTTCCATAACACGTTTTCGTTGCAGTTGTCCTAAATGAAAAGTAAAAATTATTTGCTGTAAAACGGCTTTATAATAACCGATTTATTGCATTTTATAAATTGTTTTTTATGTCAAACTCTTAATAAAGAGAAAAAGTCATAGATAACCGCTGAAACCTTTTTCTTTTAAGAGTTCCGTTAGTTTTTTTATATCTTCAGCACTGTTTTTATTACAAACCATGGTAACATCTTTCGTATTTACTATAATCATGTCAGACACATTTATTGTTGCTATCAGGTGTTCATTGTCTCCAATAATTATATTTCCCTGTGCGTTCAATCCACAATGTTCGCCTATTACCGTATTATTGTTCTGATCTGAACTGTTTAATCTTTCTAAAGCAAGCCAGGAACCAACGTCGTCCCAGGTAAAACCGGCTTCTATCATTTTTACATTTGAGGCCTTCTCCATTATGCCATAATCTATTGATATATTATCAAATTTCTCATATTCACGATAAATAGCACTTGACTCATCAGAGGTGTCTATTGATTTTCCGATTCTTTCAAGGCCCTGAGACAAGTCAGGCATTAGAGTATTTATATTTTCCAATATTGTCTTCACCGACCATACAAAGATGCCGCTGTTCCAGTAATATGAACCACTTTTCAAGAAGTTCTCTGCCGTAATACGATCAGGTTTTTCAGTAAAACGCTTTACATCGTAAACCAGACAATCTTGAAGATTGGTTTCCTCTTCGCCTCTTTGTATATAGCCGTAATTTGATGACGGCTCTGTTGGTTTAATTCCGAACGTAACAAGGGCATTCTTTTCTGTGGCGAGTTCTTCCGCACATTTTAATGTTTTAAAAAAAAGATCAGGAGGTTCGATTATATGGTCTGCCGTCACTACGGCCATGATGGCGCTAGAATCTCTCTTTGAAATTATGGTTGCTGCAAGGCCAATACATGCGGCCGTGTTTTTCCCAAAAGGCTCTGATATAATATTTTTTGCCGGTACTTGAGATAGCTCCTCTTTAATACTCTCAGCCAGGCTAGACGTTGTTACAACATAAATATTTTCTGGAGGAATTTCTTCAATAACACGGTCAACCGTTTGTTTAATCATAGTCTCTTGTCCTGTAATCTTCAAGAGCTGTTTTGGTGTTTTTTTTCTACTCCAGGGCCAAAACCTGGTACCTGAACCTCCTGCCATAATTACTGCGTATAACATAATTGTATTTCAAAATGTTAAAAAATCTAGGTTGAATAGTGATATGAAAGAATTGCAGAAACGGCAATTGCAGCTGTTTCCACTCGAAGAATTTGACGTCCCAGGCTCACAAACTTGCAACCGGCTTTCTTTGCCATTTCTATTTCGTTCGATGTAAATCCACCTTCCGGACCTATAAAACTTAATATATTATTTGGTTTTTGATATTCTTGCAACGTATTTTTCAGATTATCTGAATCAGATTGGTTACAGGCGAAGAGGGGGAGATCGTAACTGTCTGTAGTATTAAGAATACTGTCAAAATTAACAACTTCGCCAATCTCCGTAATCGTGTTACGGCCACACTGTTTTGATGCCTCAATTGCAATTTTTTGCCACTTTTCAATTTTCACGGAACAGTCGTCCTTAAGTTTTACTACACTTCGTGCATAATTTACTGGTATTAGTTTATGTGCTCCGAGTTCTGTACATTTTTGAACCAGGAGGTGAGAACGTTTTCCCTTGGGGATAGCAAAAGCTATGACTATTCCGACACTGTTTTCTTTGCTGATAGTTTTCTGCTGATTGATCTTAACTTTGACTCTGTTGTCTTCAATGTATTCGATTTCAGCTTCGAATTCATCTCCTATTCCATTAAACACAATAATATTGTCACCGATTTTCAACCTTTTAACGTGTACAATGTGATGGCTTTCCGAACTATCTATCCATAAGTTTTTCAAACCGGCACGGAATGGAACATAAAAACGATTCATGCTTACTTTTCGGTCCTTTTAGTGGGAAAACAGTAAAGATGCATCAAATAATGAATTATGGTTTGATGTACTTGAAATGCAGCTTTTCTAAAAAATGTGATTTTCTGTAAAATCTAATGATGTTTCCGTCATTTTTCAGATTAATTCAACGCCTTTAACCTGACTAATGGCTTGCCCTGCAGGAATCATTGGAAATACATTTTCTTCCGGGTCTACTTTAAAATCTATTACGACAGGGCCATCTATTGAAAGTGATTTCTCAATTACGGGCCTGACATCCTCTTTGTTTGTAACCAGAAAGCCTTCCGCTCCATAGGCTTTTGCTACCTGCACAAAGTCTGGATTGCCATCGAGTAAAGTGTGAGCATATCTTTTCTCATAAAACAACTCTTGCCACTGCCTTACCATCCCAAGGTAACCATTATTCAGGATAGCAACCTTAACGGGTAAATTATATTTAACGGCAGTACTCAGTTCCTGAATATTCATTTGAAAACTACCATCACCTGCAATGGCAATAACAATTTTGTCTGGACATCCAAGTTGAGCACCTATTGCAGCCGGGAAACCGAATCCCATGGTACCCAAACCGCCGGAAGATAGGAAGCTTCTGGGATTTGTATAGGTATAATACTGAGCAGCCCACATCTGGTTCTGACCGACTTCAGTAGTGACAATTGCCGCTCCTTTGGTAGCCTCACAGATTTGTTCAACTACGTATTGCGGTTTTACAACATCATCTGTGTTATCATAAGACACATGGTATTTCTTTTTCCATCCCGCAATTTTCCCAAACCACTCTTTTCTCTCAACATAACTCACATGTTTTATCAATTCCGTAAGAATATTTTTTGCATCACCAACTACTGGGATATCCACCTTGATATTCTTACTTATAGAAGTTGGGTCTACGTCTATATGAATAATTTTTGCCTGCGGAGCAAATTCATCTATCTTGCCCGTAATTCTATCATCAAACCTCGCTCCAATCGCAATTAATAAATCGGATTTGTGAACGGCATAGTTGGCTGGAACTGTTCCGTGCATTCCCAGCATTCCCAGCGCTTTTTCATTGTCCTCCGGAAATACTCCCAGTGCTAACAGAGTCGTGTTTACCGGCAAATTGGCTTTTTTTGCAAGTTCGATAAGCTGTTTTGAACTATTTGAAGATATAACACCACCACCCGCATAAATTACAGGTCTTTTTGATCTGTTTATGGCTTCTGCTGCCATTTTGATCTGACGTACGTTACCGTCATATGAAGGCTTGTATCCGGGTAGATTAATTTTATCAGGAGTATCACCATCCCATGTATCTGTTGTTACATCCACAGGAAGGTCAATAACAACAGGACCCGGCCTGCCTGTAGAAGCGATATAAAATGCCTCTTTGACTATCCTTCCCAGCTCTTTAATATCTTTAACCAGGTAATTATGTTTTGAAATAGGACGAGTTATACCGGTTACGTCTGCTTCCTGGAAAGCATCACTACCTATAAGATGCGTTTTGACTTGACCGGTTATGGCGACCATGGGAATGGAGTCCATGTAGGCTGTCGCAATAGCGGTTGTCAAATTGGTAGCGCCGGGACCGGATGTGACGATGCATACGCCTACTTTTCCTGTAGCTCGTGCATATCCATCGGCCGCATGCCCTGCTGCCTGTTCGTGGCGCGTTAGTATGAATTTTATGTCAGACTCGTCAAACAATGTATCGAAAAGTGGTATAACGACACCGCCAGGTAGGCCAAAAACATATTCTACATTTTCTTTTTTTAAGGCATCAATTAATATTTGTGAACCCGTCTTAGACATTTTTTGTTATATCCTGATTGTTTAAATGAAAACCCGCGTTTTTAAACTTTCCTTATTTAAAATATATATTATTAAGCTGTTTGCTTTCAGCTCAACAGGGTTGTTGCTTTTTAAGAACCACTTATACTCAATACGTATTTTTGATTATCCCGCTTTTATTGACTTAGACAATCTATAACTAAATCTGCCCTGTTTGATTCGCCGATAAAACGTCAATTATTAATTTAAGAATATTACCTTAATAGAAATAAGTATAGCGTGTGACTTAGAAGATTTCAATTTCTGATTGGCCAATTGAATTGGTATAAAGGGATGTTTTATACGCTCCTCTACGACGGATGTTACTATTCATTAGCTGTTTGTATTATCTTCGTCATAGTCTATATCATCTGGTATATCCATTGCGGGAGGTTTATAGCCTGGTTCTTTCGCTTTTTCAGCTTCTTCTTTGTATGCGGCAAGTACCTTTTGCTCAATTTCATCACGGCATTTAGAATTAATCGGATGAGCGGTGTCTGCATACAACTTAAATTTTCCTTTAGATTCGTCTCTAGACTCACCTAATGCGCGTTTGTCATCGAGCTTGTTTCCACAATCATTGCAAAAGCGTGAACGAAGGTGATTTTTGCTATTACATTTAGGACATTTGTCAGCGAGCTTTCTGCTGGGCATAGCAACAAAAGCTCCTTTATACCCTTCTATAATTTTCAAATCTCTTACTACAAAGTCGTTATCAATTGTTATGCTGCAAAAAGCCTGTAAACGATTTTTTTTTGCCTCGGTTAGTTTCACTCTGACTTCGGTAATATTCACAGTAATAACTCCTCCTTCTAGTCTCGTTGTCTATGGTGTTAAACATTTGTAACCACAAATACATTTCCCGTTCCACTTAACTCAACTTTGCTTTTGATAGCTTCTGCCTGATGTCTATCCTTGCATAGACCGAAGAAGGCTGATCCGCTACCGGAAATCGACAAACCGCAAAAATCAAAAAACTCTAAAGAATGTTTGACCTGCAGCAAATCAGGGTACGTTGTAAAAATTACTTCTTCTAGACGGTTAAATAACAACTTACCGATACCAACAGACTCAGAATATTTCAGTGCATCCAAAAAAAAGCTAACATCTTTCCTTTTTTTTGTCAAGTCAATTTTAAGGTTTTTGTATATCGTTTCTGTACTGATATGGACACGCGGAAACAAGATAAGATAATTCATTTTGTTCCTTACTTCAACCGGCGAAATCTTCTCTCCTCTTCCACTGCATATTGAGGTTTTGCCTTTTATAAAAAAAGGAATATCTGATCCCAGCTTTGCCGCAAATTCCATTAACTCTCCATCGTTAAGCCCGACTCCCCAGAGTGAATTCAACGCCTTTAGCGTTGCCGCCGCGTCACTACTCCCGCCTCCTAAGCCTGCTCCTACAGGTATCTTTTTTTCTAAATTTATTGATACTCCCTTTTTAATGCCACACTCTTTGAGGATGAGATTTGCGGCTTTACACACAAGGTTATCCTGGTCCAAAGGTATATTTTTATCATTACACTCAAGCTTCACTCCTTCTTGAATTTCCTCAAACTGAAGGTTGTCGGCAAGATCAATTTCCTGCATTATGGTTTCAATTTCATGATAACCATCATCTCTTTTACCTAGAATCTCCAGGAAGAGATTTATCTTGGCAGGAGCTTTAAGGCTTATTGTGTTTTTTTTATGATTGTTCTTATTCACATTCTTTGTAAGTATTACTCAACTTGAGATTGGGTAATTATAGTTTTTATATTTCAGAGTTTGGGGTTCCGTTTACTTTCAGAAAAGTCAGTTGTGTATTACTGTATTGCCTTACGTCAATTACATTCAGTTGCTTGAAACATTCCTGAACAATCTTCTGCTTTTTATGATGTTGAAGGACAAGGATACCTTTCTCATTAATGATTTGTTTAGAAACAAATGCTTCCAGGAGAGAAAAGATCCTTTTTCTATCTCCGCAACCTATATCTAATAATTTATATGGAGGAGCAACCAGAATGAGGTCGAACGTTATGTTCTTATTTTTTATAAAATCTAATAATCTAAATACGTTTATTTTTAAAACAACCGTCCTTTTTAAAAGATTTGCATCCTGGAGGTTTTTCTTAATCACCTTAATTGCATTTGTACTGTTGTCGACAAATAAACATCTATTTGCACCTCGGCTAAGGCATTCTATTCCTAATGAACCGATACCTGCAAATAAATCTAATACAACGCTATCCAGTACAAAATCCCCTAAAATACTGAACATAGATTCTTTGGCTCTGTCTAATATCGGCCTGGTCTGCTTGCTGCTTAATGCCGAAAGTTGTACGCCTTTTGCTTTGCCAGAAATAATACGCATAAAAATCCTCAAGGACGGAAACCAAATACATATTGTAAACTTTTAGATCCCACTCAAAACATTAATTAAAAAATAATTTATCTGTGAAAATCTATATCCTATTATGACCTAGGTTGAATTGTTCGCGCCAGTTTTGATAACTAGCTGTGTTGCCTCTGCCAAATTTTCCGGAGAACTTCCCGCATCAATCCACCAACCATCTAAAACCGAACATGTCATTGTTCCATTCTTTATGTAGGCATTATTGACATCGGTGATTTCTAATTCTCCTCTGTCTGATCTTTCAAGAGTACTGATAATGTCAAATACGTGGCTATCATACATATAAATGCCTATGACGGCACAGTCTGTTTTAGGATGTTTTGGCTTTTCTTCAATACCAATTACTTTTTCTCCGTCAAGTTCGGGAACACCGAAGCTTGATGGATTATTGACCTTTTTTATTAATATTTTGGCGCCTTCCTTTTGTTTCTCAAATTCTTCTTTTTCTTTGGTTATATTCTTTTCAATAACATTGTCTCCCAGGATGATAACCGTCTTTTCACCATCTGCGAAATTTCTGGCAAGATCCAGGGCCTCTGCTATTCCTCCTTCTCCTTCTTGATATGTGTAGTTTATGTCCTTTAAACCAAATTGCTTTCCATTACCTAAAAGCCGGAGAAAATCACCTGCATTATTTCCACCGGTAACAATCATAATATCCTCGATTCCCGCATTGATCAGTGTTTGCAGGGGATAGTATATCATTGGTTTGTCGAAAATGGGCAACAAATGCTTGTTGGTAATTTTTGTTAAAGGCAATAGCCTGCTACCAAGACCGCCCGCAAGAACAACACCTTTCATTATTTTGTCCTTTCTCCGTTAAAGGTAATGCATTTACATATAGGAAGATCTTAGAAATATATTCGTCTCAATGACAAATTTTATGAATAACCGTGTACAATTCTAGAGATCGAGAAGATACTATCATATAGACACTTACAGCGCAAGTGGTTTTAGAATGGGCTTTATTTGTTTCTATTATTTAAGCCAAAGTCCCCTTGTTTCTTAATTTTACTTGTTCCTGGATATTTGTGTATTTTCATGTGAAAGGTAATGTAAGGGTCAATTTCAAGTATTTTCTTGTAAATTACTATTCTCAGGGATTCAATTTCTAAAGATACAAATCATTTATAATAAAAAAGATTGCAAAATATAGTACTTGAAACTAAACTGGGAAATTGATAAAAGCTGGCTAAGTGTGTTTATATTTAGCAATTCGGTGATTTTGTAAATATTTACCAAGTAAAGGTATCTTTTAGTACACCTTGTGAGCGAGGGTGGCGGAACTGGCAGACGCGCTAGACTTAGGATCTAGTACCGCAAGGTGTGGGGGTTCGACTCCCCCCTCTCGCACCAAATAAAAATATATTGTAAATCTATATTGGTTAATTATAATTGGTTAAAATGCGGGTGTAGCTCAGCGGTAGAGCATCACGTTGCCAACGTGAATGTCGTGGGTTCGAATCCCATCACCCGCTCCATTTTTGTCAGATACGCTGTCCGTCCAGGCATTAAATGGGCAGAGAACTATAGAAAGTTAACAAAAACGTTTTAAATAAAATAATGAAAATAGAAATAGAAGAAGTTGGGCCATGTAAAAAGCTGCTTAAGTTCGAGATACCGAAGGAAACAATTGAAGAAGAGTGGCAAAAGCAGTTAAAAGAAGTCTCTCGAATGGCAAATTTACCTGGTTTCAGGAAGGGAAAAGCGCCTAGGAAGCTTCTTGAGAAAAATTATGGCGACAAAATCGTGGAAGAGGTAAAGCGGGCAATTGTTAGTAGTTCATACCAAGAAACAATCGAAAAGAACAAATTATCACCCGTAGGTGATCCTGACGTTGGTGACATTGATCTTGAATTGGGGAAACCGTTAAAATTTGAGATTACCCTGGAGGTTTTGCCAACATTTGAGTTGGGAGAATACAAGGGGATGCAATTAAAGAGAAAGCCCGTGTCCGTTACTGATGAAGATATAGATAAAGCATTGGAGACTATAAGCAGGCAGAAGGCCCAATTAACGGTTGTTAAGAAAGGTAAAGTAAAGGACGAGGACTTTATTATATGTGATTGTGAAGTTGGCGTTAATGGCGAGGTTGTTTGGACGGATAAAGAACTGGAAGTTATGGTTTCGGGCTCTCAAGTAGCTGATATTAATGTGCCGGATCTGAAAAATAGCCTTGTTGGCGCGAAATCAGAAGACAAAGTTTCTGTGGATGTAGAATTAGGAGACAGTTTCTCCGTGGAGCAACACAGAAACAAGTCTGCCAAATTGGAAATATCAATAAAAGAAATTAAAAGGCCTAAAAGCCCTGAAATAAATGATGAGCTGGCGAAACAGGTTGGTTACGATACACTTGATGAATTAAAGGAGTTTATGTCACAAAGGCTGGAAATGGAGAAGAAAAGGATGGCAGAAGGTGAAATGCAGGAACAAATTTCCAGTAAACTCATAGAGATGGCTGATTTTGATATGCCGGAAGATATGAAGACGCATCATACAAACGAGAGACTTCACAAATACCAGCTTGATCTAATAAACAAAGGTACTCCGCAGGAAGAGATAGAGAAGAATCTGGAAGACTTAAAGAGTGCTTCAGAAGAATCTGTTGTCAGGGATTTTAAGATGTCACTTGTGCTTGAACAGATAGCGGAAAAAGAGAGAATATTTGTTACAGAAGATGATGTCAATCGAAGAATCAGTGAGATGGCAGGTATGTATGGGCTTGATACTGCTGGTATGAAAAAACAAATCGAGAAGATGAATAGTATGTCAAACTTACGACATCAGTTGCGAGAAAACAAAACACTTAATCTTTTAATGAAAGAAGCAAATATAGAAGAGGTTAAAGAAGAGGTTAAGAAAGAAACTAAAGAAAAATCTAAGCAGAAAGAAAAATAAAAAATAATGAGCAAGGAGAATTAGGTGATTAAGAATAATAATTTGAGTAGCTGTCCGTTGAAAGAGCAAAACTATATGTCGGCACTTAAACCTTATGGAAATATTTATGTACCATCCGTAGTGGAAAAAACAGGATATGGAGAGAGGCATTACGATATCTTCTCCCGTTTGCTTAAAGATCGGATAATATTCATTGGCAGCCCGATAGATGATAACGTTTCAAACATTGTAATTGCTCAAATGTTATTTTTGCAAAATGACAATAAGAATCAGGATATAAATATTTATATAAACTCTCCAGGTGGTTCAATCACAGCAGGTCTTGCAATCTATGATACCATGCAATTTGTGCATTGTGATGTGGCTACTTTTTGTATTGGTTCTGCTTATAGTATGGGTGCGATACTTATGGCTGCAGGGACAAAGGGTAAGAGGTACAGTTTGCCGCATACAAGAATAATGTTGCATCAGCCATGGGGTGGAACTACGGGCACGGCAACTGATATCAGCATTCAGGCAGAAGAGATAATGCTTATGAAGAAAAGCCTTAATGAAATACTGGTAAAGCACAGTGGTCAGCAAATTGAGAAAATAGAAAAAGACTTTGACAGAGATTTCTATATGTCTTCACAAGAGGCCAAGGATTACGGTATTGTTGACGAAGTTATTGAATCATTAGGGGAGAAAGAGAAAAAAAAAGATTAGGGCAATGCTGATCAAAAATCAGTGTTGCTTATTGATTATATGTCACAAGGCCCTTGTTATCAAATAAGGTATCAGACTGTAATACCCAAAACCACTCTCCAGCTTTGAGCCGCTCTACACATGATACACCGTTAACTTTCCGTAAAATGTAAGGCTCTTATTTGTTTGTATCGCTTTAGATTCTTGACCACTAACCTTGAATGATTTTTCCGCGACAACACAGGTTGAGACCTGTCCATCTGTCCGTACTGTGATAATCAAATCTCTTTTTCCGCAGGCTACGCTTACTATTTTACCCTTCTTGATATTTGCCCAGATACTTATTCTGGCTGATGTGGGGCTGTCTGAATAATTTCATTAACTACATCTTCACAGGAAACATAGGATGCGTTTATTGTATAGTCAGCTGCATTTTTGTATGCATGCTCTCGTTCCGTAATCAAATGTTTGATTTCATCAAGAGGTTTTTTGTCTGTTAAAGAAGGCCGCTGTTGTGTTGTTTTTTCATCTTGTGCTATACGATTATGAATGATTTCCGGAGTTGCTTCGAGGAGGACAAGAAATCCGTTATCTTTTAAATTTCTTACATTTTCTTCTTTAAGGACAGCACCTCCTCCTGCTGAGATTACCTTGTTGTCCACCTTACTTAATTCTGCAATGATGCCTGTCTCAATCTTACGAAAACCTTCTTCCCCGTCTTCTTCGAATATACACTTAATAGTTTTCCCTGTAGAACTTTCAATATATTTATCTGAATCAATAAAATCCCTTTCTAAACGTTTTGCCAAAAGGTTACCAACCGTGCTCTTTCCTGTACCCCTGAAACCTATTAAGACAATGTTCATAACATTTCCTTTACTATACTGCTCATTAATTCTACTGGCGGATCAATGTTTGTCCAGAGCCTGAATTGCTCTGCTGCTTGATTTATGAACATAGAGAGCCCATTAACCGTGTGGCACCCTTTTCCCTTTGCATCCCGGAGAAGCCTGGTTTCTATAGGATTGTAGATTGCATCAAAAACTATCATTCCTTCCTTTAGTATGTTTTTTGGGATCGGTGTTTGATCTACATCCGGAAACATGCCGATAGAGGTTGTATTTATGAGGATATCAGAATCGAGTTTGTGGATTTCTTTAAAGCTTTCAAATCTACATTTGACGTCGTGAGACAGTTTTTCTGCGCGTTCAATGGTGCGATTGAAAATGGTTATATCACAACCTTTTTCTTTCAACCCGAAGGCAATCGCACGTGCCGCACCTCCCGCTCCTATAATGGATATTTTTTTATTACTAAGTGTGTCATTGGTTTCCTTCAGGCTACATTCCAATCCCATTATAGCGGCCATGCAGTCAGTGTTATAGCCTGTTAATATTCCATCTTGATTTACTATAGTATTAATCGCGCCAATTTTTCTGGCGGTGTGATCAATGTTATCCAGGAACGGTAAAACACTCTCTTTATGTGGAATAGTGACACTGAAACCCTGAAAATCCATTCTCCTGCATTCTTTCATGAAGGTGCCAATATTTGCAATCTTCAATGGAACATAGACGTTATTAAGTCCTTTTTCAATAAAGGATGCATTGTGGATGGCGGGACTCATACTATGAGAAACCGGGTTTCCAATAATACCATACAGTTTTGTCTCTTTGTTTATCTCTTTAAAGTGATATATTTTGGAGAGCTCATTTACCGTTAATTGTCCTGGTGCTGATTCTTTACCTTTTTCAAGAGAAGCGAATGTCAGGAATCCTCCAAATTTGCTTGTAAATATCCGACTTATGTATCCTAACTCTCCCATACAGAAAGATATGGTGGGCACTTTAGCCGACTTTAAAAGTTCAAATATCCTGATATTGTCGGTAATGTCATTTGCATATGTTACAATCTTTACTATGTCAGGCTTATGCTGGCAAATATCATTATATATTTTGTTTAAGTTGTGAGGTGTTTCTTTGAAATTATGATGAGAAATAATTATTTTACTGCTGTCTCGTCTGGTAATTTGCTTGATCGAATCGTATTCAACATCAACGTAATCTGCTCCCAGTTCAATGGCCTTTTGCAGCAGACCTAATCGATCCTGTTCATTTCCTTTAAAATTACCACCTTCTCTTTCAGGCCTGTTCGTAATTATTACGGGCTTTGTTTTGTTTTTTAGTGATTTCTCAATGCATGTTAATGCATTTTGTAAATCCGGAATGTAATCGATGCGTAATTCGACTATATCAGCATATTTGGAAGCCGATACCATTTCCGAAATAGTGTCTTCAGCACTTCTGGCCGTAATTGGGATGCAAATCATATTTATATAAAATATTTGTACTAAGTATTAGTTGATTATTATATTGTATACTTTAAAATAGTCAATCTTATGTATTTCCATTTTGGACGCAGATAACCGCAGATTTTAAGAATTGAGGCCTCCGTCAGGAAAAAACTAGTTTTTCAAAAATTTTTATCTGCGAAAATCTGTACCCGATTATTTTAAAAGTAGGGGAGTTGTAATGGATGTAAGTGAAGCAATAAGAACGCGAAGGAGTATAAGGAAATTTAAACCGGATCCTATTCCGGAAGAAAAAATCAAGCTTTTACTTGAAAGTGCCAGATTAGCGCCATCAGGGACAAATACACAGCCATGGAGATTTATAGTGGTCAGGGATGATGACACGAAAACAAGATTACAAAGGGCGGCGCATAATCAAAGACACGTTAAACGTGCTCCCGTAATAATAGTTTGCTGTGCTGATCTGAAAGCATTTAAGGAATTTCCGGTAAGGGTGGATGAGCTTATAGAATCAGGTGCACTTCCTGAGAGGACTCGGGAAGTATTTATTCCATACCTTAAGAAGGGTATGAGTACTGTTACAAAGGACGCTCTTATGGTTGCTGCCGCGGCAAATGTAGCCATAGCCGTTGAGCATATTGTTTTGCAGGCAGTTGAGATAGGTCTTGGTACCTGTTGGGTGAGATGGTACGAAGATAATAAAGTAAAAGAAATTCTTGATATTCCCGACCATATCGAAGTAATGGCACTTTTGCCAGTTGGTATTCCTGATGAGGACCCTGCCCCAAGACCGAGGTTAGGTTTAGATACAATTGTCTATAGTGATAGATTTGGTAAAAAATATACCTAACCAGAACGAGTCTGGATAATAATATTGAGGAATTTAGGAATTGTGAATTGAGGAACTTCTTTAATTCTTTAATCCCTGAATTCCCCCTAATTCTTAAATTTTGATTTAGATATGAAAGCTATAGCGTTAGAGCACGATAAGACAAAAAACTTTTTCAATGACAGATATGTATGGTTACTCTTGATTATTTCTCTTTCAGTGAGAATATACTTGAGTTTTTTTACCTATGTAATAAAGAACGACAGTGTCGCCTTTATGCAAATTGCAAAATATTTTGCTAGTGGTGATTTTTCGAGTGGATTAGGGCACGACTATCATCCTCTATACTCTTTAATTATGGCTGCGCTTTACAAGGTTGTTCCAAACATGGAACTATCTGGTACGATTGTGTCTGTTTTCTTTGGTACGTTAACGGTAATTACATTTTATCTGATTGGAAAAAATATTTTTGATCGGAAGATAGCATTCGTTTCTTCTATTATTTTAGCCTTCCATCCCTATGCTGTCAGATTTTCTGCGGACATAATTTCAGAATCCACATATTTCTTTTTCTTCATATCAGCACTCGGTTCAGGTTATTTTGCGATAACAAACAGGAAACTCCTTTTATTTGCACTAACAGGGATATGTTCTGCGCTTGCCTATCTTGCACGTCCCGAAGGAATTGGGATTATTATCATAGTCGCCTCCTGGTGTGCATTTAAGGACTGCATTAATATTAAGGTATTATGGAAAGAAAAACTAGTTTCAATCCTGGTTTTGATTGTTTCGTTTCTTGTCTTTTCAATGCCCTATCTTGTTTATATTAAAAAAGAGACAGGTAATTGGAGACTAACAAAGAAAAAGAATGTCTCTCATATGGCAGGAGTTGAAGAAAGATTTCATGGTCAAAACAGTGATATATTGGCCGGAAAAGATGATGTTAAGCAAGTAAATTCAAGTAGCGATAATATTAAGCAGGTTGCTGCCAGAAAAACAGATTTTCAAATACATATAAATAGTATTTTACATATGACAAAAAAGTACATAAATACATTCCATCCCTTTTTGTTTATGTTCTTTATATTTGGTGTTATAAATTGGTCGAGAATAAGGAAAAGGAAACTCTTCGGATTTTATATAATAACAGTTATTGCTTTCTACTTTTTCATACTTCACCGATTAAGTATAACTTATTTAAGAGGCGGTGATGATATTTTTATGTATCCCAGTAGAAGGCATCTGATGCCGTTAGTCATACCGGCTATTTTCTGTGTTGGATTAGGAGTTTATACGGTAGGGGCATGGATACATGGAAAATTCCATAATTGTAATTTGATAGTTGGATTCAAAGAGTTGTTAAGAAGTACGTGGACAATTCAACTAATTGTATTAATAGTTGTTGTCTGTGTTCTATTGCCAAAAACATTAAAACCTCAGCGCTTGGATAAGTTAGGAATTAAGAAGGCTGGTCTATGGGTAAGGGAGCATTCTCACAAATCTCCTGTTATCCTCGGCATGTCACCCAGGAGTGCGTATTATGCCGGGGGGAAGCATATTCAGATGGAGAATATAAATGAAACACTCGTCCTTGCCAGAGTAAAGAACGTAGACTTTATATTAATTACGCAAAAAGAATATAGGACTATAGAAGAAGAGTTATTGCGCTCTATAAAGGGTGGAAAAATAGCATTAGCATATAAATATCCGGAAAAAGAACTGTTAAGCAGGCGCAGTATACTTTTGTATAAAGCTTTGTATTAGTAGCTATTTTGTAAAAAAGTACAATATATAGTATATTAGATAAAAAAATTCTTGACAAATAAGAGCTTCTTTTTAGAATTAACGTTCACGAGATGAACAAGCAGTGTATAATGTGTGTTCATTGTATGAACTAAAGTGCGAAAGGAAGATTTTTCCTTTTGAAATTATTAAGACCATTTTAATTTTAAGATGATTCAGATAAAAGAAAAGTCCGGTAATTTGGATATTAGAGAATTAGAGATTTTGGAAAGGTTAGAGGGTAACGGTCATCTTACACAAAGGGACCTTTCCAAAGAAGTCGGGATTGCACTGGGATTGGTAAACCACCTCTTAAAAAAAATGGTCAAAAAGGGCTGGATCAAAATAAAGAATATAGATTCTAAGAAAATAAGATATTTAATTACTCCGGAAGGTGCCAGAGAAAAATCATCCTTATTGTACAAAAGAGTAGAAAGTACAATTCATTTCTATTTAGATGCAAAAAGGGTAATCAAAGACAAGGTAATACATTTAAAAAAAGAAGGTATAGAAGATGTTTCAATATACGGAATAAACCACATATCAGAAGTTCTGTTCATAGTACTAAAAGAACTGGGCTTAGAACTGGTCTGTGTAGTTGATGATAATAAAGAAGGTGAAGAATGGTTTGGTTATGATGTAATTGGTATGGATCAATTTGTTAAATCCAATACTACCGCATTAATCCTCGCTTCTTTTGATAAAGAGGAAATAGACAATTTTAATAAAGAACATGAAAATGTTAAAGTTGTTGTTCTTCGAGAATAAAGAGTAACTGTTTTTTGTGTAAGTATATGCTTGGATGGATGTTATGTGTTTTTTTCGCATGTAACTGAGAGGGGACTGGTCTGCATGCTGAATATGTAGAATAAGAATAAGATGATATTTGATAGGACAAAATTAAAGATTAAACCATTAAAAGAAAGAAGTCATGATATCAATTTAGACGGTATTCAGCGGCTTGAAAACAAAAAATGCGATAACGAAGCACTGAGAAATGTTGCCTTGCGTATTGTAGGCGCTACGAAAAAAGGAAAAGGAATAATTTTAATGATGGGGGCTCACACTATACGGTCTGGAGTTCAGCATTACATTATAGACTTGATGGAAAGAGGTTACATTTCATGTATAGCGATGAACGGTGGTTGTATGATTCACGATTTTGAATTCGCCCTTATTGGTGCAACAACTGAAAGTGTTGCCAGGTATATAAAAGAAGGACAATTCGGGTTGTGGGAAGAAACTGGCCGGATAAATGATATTATCAACCAGGCATTTAGAGAAGAAAATACAATAGGCATGGGGGAAGCAGTAGGCAAAGCTGTTCAACAAGGTGAATTTCCCAATAAAGATATTAGCCTTTTAGCGGCATGCTATCGTTTAAACATTTCGGCGACTGTTCATGTAGGTATTGGTTATGACATTATTCATGAGCATCCAAATTGTGATGGTGCTGCTACAGGAGCGACATCCTATCGCGACTTCCTGAGGTTAACAAAAATTATGGAGGGGCTGGAAGGTGGTGTCGTGATGAATTTTGGTAGTGCAGTAATGGCTCCGGAAGTTTTTCTAAAAGCTCTTAGTATGGCAAGGAACGTTGCACATCAGAACGGAAGGGCTATTAAACATTTTACTACCTTAGTATGCGATCTCCATGATCTCCCCGGGGATTTTAAAAACGAGCCATCTAAAGATAGTGCTGCTTACTATTTTAGACCATGGAAAACAATGCTTGTCAGAACTGTGGCTGATGGGGGGGAAAGTTTTTATGTAAAAGGAAAACACAGAGACACGATTTCAGCACTTTGGACGGCAATTAATGAGGTTGAGAAAAATTGAGAAATTTTGGAATTAAAAAATTCTGTTGGAAGCCGAAATACTCAGGCTCTCTAATGATCACAGAGATTAGTGTGGTGTCTAATTAATGATGAAAACTTTTGAACTTGAAAAGCTTGAGAATGTAATTCGAGGTCTGAAATCTAAAGAAAAAAGGATAGTCCATTGTCATGGCTGTTTTGACCTGATGCATCCGGGACATATCAAGTATTTTCAGGCAGCAAAGGATATGGGTGATGTACTGGTTGTGACAGTAACACCTGATGTATATGTTGATAAAGGTCCGGGTAGACCAGTCTTTAATCAAGATCTGAGGGCTTTTTCTATTGCCGCTTTAGAATGTGTTGATTATGTGGCAACAAACAAATGGCCAACGGCAGAAGAAACACTAAGATTGCTGAGGCCGGATATTTACGTTAAAGGTCAGGAATTTGAAAAATTAGAAGATAAAACAGGTAAACTACAAAAAGAATATAGCGTTCTTCAAGAGATTGGTGCAGAGATGAGATTTACGCATGGAATAGTCTTTTCTTCAACTGAATTATTGGAGAAATTTTTCGATCTGCAGATTAATGCAGATGAAAAAAATAAATAAAATAAATCAATGTCATCTGTGAAATCAGAGGAAAATGGAAATAAGGACAAAGATGAGAGACGTATAAAATAATTGATGCATGCCATGGAAGTGCATAAAGAATTGGGCTGTGGCTTTCTGGGGCCGGTGTACCAAGAAGCATTAGAGCAATTGTCTGGTATTGAAGAATTTCAGATTATAAATTATCTGAAAGCAACAGGCCTTAAAGTAGGTCTTTTAATTAACTTTGGTTCTAAGTCATTAGAATATAAGCGTTATGTTTATAATTATTAATCTGCGTTAATCAATGCGATCTGTGGATAGATATGGAACAGGAAATTAAGAATAAAATATTGTTATTCGATGAACTGGTAGAAAAAGTAGGTGCTCTACAACTACAAGGAAAAACGGTTGTCCAGAGTCACGGAGTTTTTGATATCATTCATCCGGGTATTATAAAGCATCTTAATGAGGCGAAGGAGCAGGGGAATATACTAGTTGTTACTGTGATAAAAGACAAGGATGTGAGAAAGGGGCCTGAAAGGCCAATTTTCCCTGAGAATTTTAGACTGGAAAATGTTTCATCGTTAGAACAGATTGACTATTGCTGTCTTGTGGATGATGATACTCCATTTGAATGTGTAAAAAGGATAAAACCTGATTACTTTGCTAAAGGCCGCAGCTATGCGGAAGGTGACCGCTCAATTCATAGCAAGGTTTTTGAGAAAGAAAGAGAATTGTTTTTTGGTAAAAGCATAATCCATGAGACGGAGGGCTTTTCATTCAGTTCATCTCACATAATTAATAATTTCCTGGACATATATTCTGAAGAAACCAGGGATTTTTTGAAAAGTTTTTCTAAAAAATACAGTTTTCAAGATATTATGAAAAAATTGGATGATTTGAAGGATTTAAAAGTATTGCTTATAGGTGACGGAATTATTGATGAATATTACTATTGTGACTCTATGGGAAAGTCACCAAAGGCACAGCTGATTGTAAATAAATATGTTACCCATGAGATATTTGCTGGAGGCGCTTTTGCGATTGCGAATCATATTGCTGGAATATGCGATAAAGTTCAGTTGGTAACATTGTTGGGTAGAGAAGATTCGAGAGAAGATTTTATCATGGAGAATCTTAAATCAAACGTGGGTATAAAGTTCTTTTACAGGGATGATGGTCCCTCCGTTGTGAAAAGGAGATATATTAATCAATACCAGAAACAGAAAATATTTGAAATCAATTATATAAATGATAACAATATTTCCGAGAAATTTGAATCAGAGGTTATCGATTACTTGAAATCAGTAATACACGAATATGACCTGATATTAGTTTCTGATTTTGGACATGGGTTTATTACAAATGAATTAATACGGAATATTGAGGCATTTCCAAAAAAATTGGCGGTTAATGCACAAACTAATGGTGCCAATGCCGGTTATAACTTGATTACGAAATACAAAAACACTAACTTTATATGCCTGGACGCCCCAGAGGCAAGGTTGGCGACACAGGAGAAATATACCGAAATAGAGTACGTTGCGAGAAAACTCTTAAATGATATAGACACAGATTATCTTATTATAACGGTGGGCGGTGACGGTTCATTATGTATTAACAGAAAGGGCGAAATAAATCGGACGCCAGCATTTGCCACAAAAGTTGTTGATATAATAGGTGCTGGAGATGCATTTTTTGCTGTTACAGCACCATGTTTTGCTATGGGAATGCCTATGGATTTGGTGTCATTTATTGGAAACATCATAGGGGCTTTAGCAGTTCAAATTGTAGGTAACAAAAGATCAGTGGAAGGTTATGAGATTAAAGAATTTATATATTCTGTTCTGAAACAGGAAGAAAAAAGATGAATGAATATGCAAGAAATTATTATAAACACCTTGAAGAGTTGATGGAATCTATAAAGTTTATTAGCAAGGAAAGAAATAACATTGATTTCTACGATGGTATAGAAGTGGTTAGTAATTTAATCTTATCACAGGCAGATTATGGTTGTAAACTGATGTTTATTGGTAATGGAGCCAGTGCCGCAATTTCCAGCCACATGTCTACGGATTTCTGGAAAACCTGTGGGATAAGAGCCGTTGCGTTTAACGATAGTTCTCTGCTAACATGTCTAGGAAATGATTATGGTTACGAATATATATTTGAAAAATCAGTAGATATGTTTGCAGACCGTGGAGACGTTTTAGTCGCCATAAGCAGTTCCGGTAAGTCGGAGAATATTTTAAGAGGTGTAAATTCGGCAAAATCAAAAGAGTGTAGTGTCATTACCCTTTCCGGTTTCAAAGATAATAATCCTCTGTATTCAGCAGGGGATTTTAATTTTTATGTTCCGGCACAAGAGTATGGTCCGGTTGAAGTAGTTCATCACTCTATATGCCATTGCATATTAAATGCAATAAGCAACCATAAAGACGGACACTCATAAATACTGGATATCTACTGATTTGACAGGTTATTTATATCAAAGTAAAGTTGCTTGTAATCTGCGGATGATAAATGGACAAATATAAAATTGACAGTCACAAATTGGTTTACCATCTACCAAGGGTATGTAATTGGTTAGAAGGAAAGAACATTTACCCTATATATATGGAAATAAGCCCTGTTGGAAGTTGTAACCATAGATGCGTGTTTTGTGCTTATGATTTTATTGGCTATCCAAACAGAAAGCTGGATTGTGACCGATTACTGACCTTTATAGATGAAGCAAAAGAAGCAGGTGTAAAGAGCATATTATATGCGGGAGAGGGAGAGCCTCTGCTACATCCGGATATAGAAAAATTCATCACACATTCTAATAATAGCGGTATTGATGTTGGATTATTTACAAATGGGCAGTTATTAAGAGAAGAACTTGCAGAAGCTATAATACCTTCTCTTACTTTTGTGAGGTTTAGTTTTAATGGTGGAACAAAAGACAACTATGCGGAAGTTCACAAAGTCAAACCAGATATTTTCGAAAGGGTTGTAGCAAATATTAAGAAGGCTGTTGATATTAAAAAAGAAAATAGTTTAGATGTGGTTATTGGAGTCCAATATGTGTTGTTACCGGAAAATAAAGATTATTTATTGGATGCGGTTAAAACATTAAAAAATGTAGGAGTGGACTATTTTGTGATTAAACCTTTCGTTCAACAAAATCATTTACAATCCTACAAAATAGGGGACCAATTTAGTTTGAGTAGTATTGTCAATATTCTAGATGAAGCAGAAAACTTTTCTAATGAGGATTTCACCGTTGTCGCAAGGAAAGAATCATTTGAGGGTTATGGTAAGAGGACGTATAAACATTGTTATGGTACTTCTTTCATTTCTGTTCTGAATTCTGTAGGAGATATCGCAACATGCCTACCATATTGGGATAAAGAGGATTTTACTTTTGATAATATTTATGATAATACGTTTGAAGACATATGGTTCGGAGAGAGAAGGAAAAAGATAATAAAATATTTGGAAAATGAGCTGGACACAAAAAAATGTCCTCCAAACTGTAGACCTAATGCTATTAATGAGTTTTTGTGGGATTTAAAGAGCCCACCAGAGCATGTAAATTTCATTTAGATGTCGTAAATTAAATATGGGACTTTTATATACAAAACTAAAGATTTTACATTTTAAAGAGAAAGTAGATTCTTTACCGGAAACTACAAATAAGATAGAACCTCCTGTCCATATCAGGATAAAACCTACAAATGTATGTGGTCATAACTGCTGGTATTGTGCGTATAAAGCGGAAGATTTGCAACTGGGGAAAGATATGGTGACGAAAGATTATATTCCGCGGGGAAAGATGATGGAGATAATTGACGACATTTCTGGAATGGGAGTAAAGGCCGTTACCTTCAGTGGCGGTGGTGATCCTTTTTATTATCCCTATTTGTTGGAAACCATAAAAAAACTTTCGGAGACTCCCGTTAAATTTGCCGCATTAACAAACGGAGCAAGATTATACGGTGAAGTAGCAGAGATATTTGCAAATTGTGGATCCTGGCTTAGGATCTCCATAGATGGATGGGACAATGAAAGCTATTCCAGATATAGAGGGGTATCCCTGGGTGAATTTTCAAAGGTTATGAAGAATATGGAGGATTTCAAAAAAATAGGTGGGAATTGTCATTTAGGGGTTTCTCTTATCGTAGACAAACAAAATGCATCCCATATATATGAATTTATAAAAAAACTAAAAAATATTGGCGTAGACAATGTAAAGGTTTCTCCCGGTATAGTAAGCAACGAAGGGGGAAAAAATAATGAGTATCATAGACCTATTTTTAGTCAGGTAAAGGAACAGACAATAAAGGCAATAAAGGACTTTGAGAGTAAAAACTTTGAGGTGTTTGATTCATACCATGAACTGGATGATAAATTCAAAAAGGAATATAATTGGTGTCCGTACCTTCAAATTTTACCCGTTATCGGTGCTGATCTGAATATATATTCTTGTCAGGACAAGGCGTACAATCTTGATGATGGGTTCATCGGTTCTATTAAGGAGCAAAAATTTAAGAATTTCTGGTTTTCTGACAAAGAAAATTTTTTTAGGATAAACCCTTCTAAGGTTTGTAATCACCATTGTGTGGCAAATGCAAAGAATAGGCTTGTTCTTGAGTACTTAAATGCTGATAGAGAACATTTAGGGTTTGTATGATATTAGTTTGTGGATTGACTTGAGAGTATGATGGATTTAAAAGAAAAAGCAAAAGAACTAAAAAAAGAAATGATTAAGACGATATGCCGGTCTGGCGGAGGGCATATGCCCGCGTCTTTATCAATTATTGATATTTTGACCGCTCTGTATTACGGTACTTTAAATATTGATCCTAGTAGTCCTGATGGCCCTCATAGAGACCGGTTTATATTGAGCAAAGGTCACGCATGTGTGGCATTATATGTTGTGCTTGCTGATAAGGGGTTCTTCGACAAGCACCACCTTACTACCTATGGAAAATTTGGGTCTATTCTGGGTGGTCACCCTGACATGCATAAAGTACCGGGTGTGGAAGCATCCACAGGAGCACTTGGTCACGGTTTTCCTTTTGGAGTGGGTATGGCATTGTCAGGTAAACTTGATGATGAAAAGTATAGGGTATTTACTTTGCTTGGAGATGGTGAGTGTCAGGAAGGGTCAATATGGGAGGCGGCGATGTTTGCTTCTCATCAAAAGCTTGATAATCTGACTGCAATTATTGATTATAACAAGCAGCAGGCTATGGACTATCTGGACAAGATTGTTTCTTTAGAACCTTTTGCAAAGAAATGGAGAGCTTTCGGATGGGAGGTTAGAGAGGTAGATGGGCACGATCATAACCAGCTTCTTGATGTATTCAATTCTTGTCCGCTTGTTGAAGGAAAACCTAATTTGATAATTGCACATACTACCAAAGGTAAAGGTATCTCTTTTATGGAGCACGAACCTTTATGGCATTACCGTATGCCGAATCTCGAAGAAATGAAAATCGTAAGTAAGGATTTAGGCCTAGGCGATTTCTGGAGGGAATTTGAATGAGAAATGCATATCTTTCCACATTGCATCAATTGGCAAAATCCAATAAAGATATTTTAGCATTGGTTGCTGATAATGGCACTATTGTATATGACAAATACAGAGAAGAGTTTCCGGACAGGTTTATTAATTTTGGTATTTCTGAAGCTAATATGATTAGTGTTGCAGCAGGCCTTGCGTCTTGCGGCAAAATCCCATTTGCCTATACAATTGCTAACTTTCTTACTTTCAGGGCATATGAACAGATCAGGAATGATGTATGTCTACAAAAGATGAATGTTAAGATAGTAGGTATTGGAGCGGGTTTTGTTTACAGTAATTTAGGCCCTACGCATCATAGTACTGAAGATATTGCTGTTATGAGGGTACTTCCTGAAATGACAATCTTCTCACCTTCCGATCCCTTGGAAGCTACTAAAGCAACTAATGCTGCAGCTCATATCGTAGGTCCGGTGTACTTGCGTCTTGCAACCGGGGGTACTCCCAGGATATATGAAAATGACTATGTATTCGAGGTGGGAAAGGGCGTAACTCTTAGAGAAGGCAATGACATGGCAATTATAACAACTGGAAGTATAGTGCATGAGGTAATGCTGGCAGTTAATGAATTAGAAAAATTGCGGGTTTCAGTGAGGTTGATTAATATTCATACTATAAAACCTATTGATAGAGAAATTATCATTAAGGCTGCCATGGAAACACAGGCAATCCTCACGGTCGAGGAACATTCAATAACAGGTGGACTTGGAAGTTGTGTAGCAGAGGTTCTTGCTGAGGCAAATTGTGTATACCATTCTTTTAAGAGATTAGGATTAAATGATGTTTTTCCTCAGGGATACGGTAATTACCAGGAAATGAAAGCATTAAACGGGCTTTCTAAAGATGATATAGTAAGAGAAGCTAATAATTTGTTAAAAATAAAACAAGATATTCAACTACCATCAGCAGGTTTTGCAGTTTGAAGCAGATGTTAATTTTCTGCGGATGTATACCTGTGTAATAAGTGTCAAAGAGCCAAAAGTTGTTATTTGGATCTTGATACTTTTATGTATTTATTTTAAAAATGGGTAAATTATTAAATATCGTTACTCCACTGCACCAAGCAACCATCCGTTCCTACATAGATAGGATGGTAGATGAAAAGGTGCGCTGTATGCTGAAGGCGAAGGAATATGAAGCTGATTATTGGGATGGTGATCGGCGATTTGGTTACGGAGGATATAAATACCTGCCTGATCGTTGGAAACCGGTAGCGGAAGCGCTTATAGAAAACTACCATTTGACCAGTGAATCCAGTGTGCTGGACGTGGGATGTGGGAAAGCATTCTTGCTACATGAAATAAAACTGTTGCTACCGGGGATAAAGGTTGTCGGCTTTGACATTTCCAAATACGGCTTGTCTAATGCCAGGGAAGAAATCAGAGACAACCTATTTATTCATCGGGCGCAGGATCCGTTTCCTTTTGAAGATAAAGAGTTTGACCTTGTAATATCGCTGGCATGTCTCCATAATCTGCAGATTTTTGATCTGCAAAAAGCCTTATCTGAGATTGTGCGAGTGGGGCGGCGGGGTTATGTTATGTTAGAAAGCTATCGTAATGAACAGGAACAATTCAATCTACAATGTTGGGCTTTAACTGCCGAATCTTTCTTTGATGATGCAGAGTGGGTATGGTTATACAATCATTTTGGTTACACAGGAGATTATGAATTTATTTATTTTGAATAAAAAGGGACAGGTATTTTTGTTGAACGTGATATGTTATTAGTAGTTGATGAAATAGCGTTGTCTGATACACAAATTAACATGATACATTGAAGGGTATACCAAAAACAGTTGTTATAGGAGCAAATAGTTTTTTGGGTAGGAACTTTCTGCTTTCTTATAAATCAATTTATCCGGACTGTGTTGGCACTACTCGACATCCTGAAGACCCTAATTTCCTGGATTTAGTTAATCCTGACATTTCTTCCTTGCAATTATCTAAAAAGGGTTATCAGGAGGCCCTTATTTTGGCAGCAATGCCAAATATTGCAATCTGTGAAAATGAAAAAAATCGTACTAGAAAAGTGAATGTAGACGGTACTCTAAGCTTGATCAGGCAACTTGTGAATCTAAAAATAAGACCCATTTTTACTTCTACCGATTGCGTTTTTGATGGAATTGTTGGTAATTACGAGGATGAAACATCACCAAATCCTATCATCGAATATGGAAAACAAAAAGCAGAAATAGAAAAACAGATAAAGGTAATTTGTGGTCGTAACTATCTAACAATTAGGCTGAGCAAAGTTTTTTCTTTAGTAAAAGGAGATGGTTCTCTTTTAGATGAAATGGCCAATATTTTAACATCAGGTGGTACTATTCAAGCGGCTTATAATCAGGTTTTTTGCCCAACACTGGTTTCGGATTTAATCAGTGTAGTTCTGAAGATGCAGGAAAAGAATTTAAAGGGAACGTTTAATGTCTGTTCGCCAGAAAGCTGGTCTAGATACGATTTAGCAATAAAGTTAGCAAATGTAATAAAAAAAGATGCTGATAATGTAAAACGAATTTCATTAGACGATTTAGAAGAATCCTTTAAACGGCCAAAGAATACAACTCTCTCAGTGGAGAATTTACAGGAAGCAATTGATTTTGATTTTACACCAGTGGATAAAAGTATTATGAATGTTGGACAAAATTGGAAATGAAAATAGGTAAATCGATAGAAAAAGGTGTGAGTTATGGGTAGTAAATCTTTAGTGTCTTATTATCAGGAAAGTCATTTTAACCCGGTTCCCATAGATCTACAAACATCGGCTGAATGGCAATCCCATGTAACAAAGCGGCGAAATCTTTATGAAAAGCATTTAAATATCCCTTTTGTTTTACTCTCCGGACACTCTGTTCTTGAATTTGGTTGTAATTCCGGGGAAAATTCTCTAGTTCTTGCTTCATTTGGGGCTAATCTTACTCTTGTTGAAGCTAATGAACAAGTATTATCAAGGTTAAAGGAAAACTTTAAAAGACGTAATCTTGAAGACCAGATTACCTCGCTGATAAATGGTGGAATAGAAAACTTTGAGTCTGATAGATTATATGATATTGTTCTTGCTGAAGGTTTTTTGTTCTCATTGCCGAATAGGGATGATATGGTACAAAAAATATGTGATTTGTTGGCTCCAGGTGGGATAGGAATTATTTCGTTTAATGATCGTTATGGTGGATTGCTTGAAATGATCAAGAAAATGTTTTTATACCGTTCGTGCCAGTTAGAAAAAGTAAGTAGCGTACAAAGTCACAGATCAATGGAACTTTCCAAGATTTTCTTTGAAAAACAGTATGCTGAATTAAATGCCTCACGTCCATTTGAAGCATGGTGGAGAGATGTGCTTATTAACCCGTTCTATGGGTGGAAATATTTTTGGAGCTTTCCTGAGATACTATTGTTATTAGAAAGAGGAAATACTGAAGTATACTCTTCTTCTCCGCCATGGATATCTTATGATCATTTTGACTGGTACAAAAATGTTATGGGGCCTAAAGAGCGTCATTCCCTTTTCTTGGAAAACTGGCGTCAGGTTTTTCCTTATTTTCTCACGCAACACTCATTTAAAAGAGACGAATGCTATTATGCTTCTAGTGAGGTTACCGACTCTTTCTCAGATTTAATTTTTAAAATATCTGAGTTTACCAGAGAACCTGATTGTTCTCCTGAAATATTACAGTATCCCAAAGCGCTGGATCAGTATCTAAGTGAAATAGATGATCATCATCTACACGAATTCAATCGGGAATTAAAAGAGGTATTCTTTGCTATTAAGAGTGTAAATAATATAGAGGAACTTCTGGATTTTTATAGTAGTAAGAAAATCATTAACTTATGGGGTAAACCTTACCACTATATATCATTTTGCAAGTTATAATGGGGTTATAATTCATGATTCCACAAACTGAAATAGTCAAGTCTGAAATATTAGTAGATACATTATGAAAGAAAAGGATTTAACAGAAAAAGATTATTGGAAGAAAGTCACTGATGTTCTCGGAAATAGACAAATAGAATTGGGGCAGCATTGGTCTTATAACTTATTAAATGACCCTAAACGCTTAGCTTTTGTTCTTTCCCGGTATAAATTTGTGGCTAAGATGGGGGCAAAAGACAAGAAAGTTTTAGAATTAGGCTGCTCTGAAGGGATTGGGACTCCGATACTATCTGAGTTTGCTCAGCAATACACGGGTGTGGATATGGATAAAGATGCTATCGAAAGTGCAAGACGTAACTGGACAGATAGCAAAGTAGTATTTATAGAGGATGATTTCTTAAATAAAAGCTATGGAGGATTTGATACCGTTGTCAGTTTAGACGTGATTGAACACATAATGCAGGATAGTGAATATCTTTTTTGGGATACTATTTATAATAATTTAGGAAGAGATGGTATAGGCATTGTGGGAACACCCAACATCACATCAACGCCTTATGCTTCACAAGCAAGCCGATTAGGTCATGTTAATATGTTTACTCATGAACGTCTGAAGGAGTGCATGGAAAAATTATTTCATAATGTATTTGTTCTTGGGATGAATGATGAGATTGTACATACTGGTTTTATGCCAATGGCTCATTATTTAATTGCCGTAGGGTGCAATAAAAAAAAGATTAAAGGGGAAGCTGTATGAGTTCAGAAGCTCGATCTAAATGGAATCCTGTAAAAAAGATAATGGGTAATCCAAAAGTTCATTTAGGGAGACATTTATCCTATTGGTGGGAAAACACTCCTAGAAGCGCTTTATATTTTATGAGCCACTATAAATTTGCAGCTAAAATGATTGGTGTTGATAAAAGAGTATTGGATGTTGGTTGTGCTGAGGGATTGGGTACTTGGCTTTTGGCATTGGAGTGTGGGCATGCTAAGGGGATAGATATAGATATGCAAGCTATAGACATAGGCAAAAAAAACTGGAGAGATCCTAGAATATCTTTTGAATGTAATGACCATATCTTCAAAATGAAACAAGATCAATACGATGCTGTGGTAAGTTTTGATGTCATTGAACATATTATACCAAAAAATGTAGATACTTTTATGAGACTGATTGTTGACCGCCTTTCTGAGAACGGTGTCTCTATTATTGGCACACCCAGTCTTACAGGTCAAACTTATGCGTCTGAAGTATCCAAAGCAGGGCACGTAAATGTTTATTCTGCTGAAAGATTGGAAGAAGAGATGCTACAATATTTTGAACATGTTTTTCTTTTTTGCGCAAATGATGAAGTAATCCATACCGGTTATACACAAATGGCACACTACTATATTGCCATGGGTTGTAAAAAGAGATCCAATTATTAATTTATGTCATTATACTTTAAATACACTGTAATTATCGTGAATATGCGTATAAGCAACTAAAAGGTGATTGGGCTAAGCACTACTTACTATGCAACAAAGGGGTTATCCATATATGATTCGGTCTTGAGGACAGTTGAACTGGGCTTTGAGGTTGTAGAGCTTGGCGCCGCTCATTTGTATGAAGACAATGTCTATGAGGTATTGAGGAAAATAAAAAGAGATTTTCCACGTATCATATTCACAATTCACACGCTTTTCCCTCCGTTAAGAAATAAAATATGGTTTAACCCCGCAGAAGGCTTAAGTAAATTGAATAAAGTGATTGTGGATGGTTTAGTTAATGCCGCATCTGTTTTGGAAGCTAAGATAATAAGCATACATCCTCCAATTCTAAACAAGCTGGAATTGGGAGAGAAAGTTATTGGTAATTTTAATAATCTTAGAATGGGTTCCGTAATTGATGAGGAAGTTGGCAGGAATGATTTTGCTTGTCTTCTGGAATATATAATCAAGAAGGCTGAAAGGAGTAATACAAGGGTAATTATAGAAAACTTGAACACCTCAAAGTTAATAACATTCCTGGATACAGGTGAGAGCTTTTTGAATGTCTTTAGCCGTTTTAAGAATACCGGCTTGTGTTTAGATGTTGCCCATGCCTTAGAATGTGGAAATCTTGATAACTTGATGGAACTGGATGGACATATCATAGAAGTCCATCTTCACGAGTGGGATTACTCTTGTGACGGAAGAGCAAGGGGGCATCTTCCAATAAAAGACATAGCATATTTTGAACCGATAAAAAAAATTATTAAAAAGGGTTCGGTTATTTGTATATTTGAACACGGTGCTGATGTAATGGAAGTAGATATTTTGAAAGAAAAGAGCCTTTTAGAAAAATTTTTAGGTTTGTGAAAATGTTATTTCATTTATTTTATAAGAAAATACCAATTATATGGCTAAAATAAAAACTAGAGGATTAAGTACCGACATTCAGTTGATTAATGTCGCGAGTCAAGGTGACATGCATAATATGGCTGATTTTCCTTATGGGATGGCCTTGATAACATCCTACTTAAGGCAACAGGGGATTGATACCTTATTGCTTCAATACCCGCTATGGAAAAAAGAGGAATATCTGAAAACTATTCTAGATTGTCCAGCTTACTTATATGGTTTTCAGGTTGGCACAGAGAATTATGCAAATATTCGTGATCTTGTTGAAATTATCAAAGAAAATAACCCGGAAGGGAAGATAGTATATGGTGGGCCGTTTCTGGTAAGTATGTATGAAGAGTTGTTAAGGAACGATCCCCATTTAGATGCAGTGGTTTTAGGAGAAGGGGAATATACTATTGCTGAATTAATAAAGCTATTAAAAGATAATAATCCTGACTGGAAGCTTATCCGTGGTATTGCATGGCTGAATGAAGATGATGGGATAGTTGTAAATCCTCATCGAGAAGCAATTGATAATATGGATATTATGCCTTTTGCTGCAAGGGATGGAGTTGAAGATGAAGCCTATGATAATGATGGAAAATACATGCATGATGTGCGGATTACAACTTCGCGTGGGTGTACTTCCAGTTGTACATTTTGTGCGGTTAATGTTAATTCTCGGATGCAAAAGGCGAAGAGATGGAGGGGTAGAGATCCTATAAGTGTTGTTGACGAAATGGAGGAGATTGTTGGGAAATATAATGTCAAGCTGTTTAATTTCCAGGATAGCGCTTTTGATGATCCGGGGAAATTAGGCCAGAAACGTAGTAGGGCAATTTGCGAGGAAATAATAAAACGCGGCTTAGAAGTGTCTATAAAAGTTTACTATAGAGCACACCCTGTCAAGGACGGCCCTGATGATATTGCGCTATATAGACTCTATAAGGAGGCCGGGATAGATGTGATAATTTTTGGGGTTGAAGCTGGCTCTAACTATGAGCTTGAATTGTATGGTAAGACTGCCAGGGTAGAGGATAATTATAGATGTCTTAAGATAATGCATGAACTTGATCTGTTCTTTTGTCATGTAGGGATTATCATGTTTGGTCCGTATTCAACGTTTTCAACTCTCCGTGAAAATTATCGTTTTATGTATCAGAATCAGCTATTTTATTGGTATTGCATTATTTCAAATTCTCTCATAGTAACTCCGGGAGCTGCTATTTATAATAAAATGAAACAAGAAGGCAGGATTATTCCAAGAAATAATTATTGGGAATATCCTGATTATGAATTTAGGGATCTGAAAATTAAGGAACTTGCCCTGCATTATCAGCATTTAAGGGCTATTTATCCACACATAGATTTGGGGAGTCCGTTAGTGCTTAAAGCGGAAAATATAATTACTCGCCTAAAAAATAAAATGAACAAGAAAGTGGCTGCTAGCTGTAAATGTGAAATTGAGATTTTTAAGGATATTTATTATAAGAACAAAAAAACACTGAATGAACTTGGCTATCATGGTACTAAGGAGAATCTTGAACGAATAGAAAAAGATGGATTGAAAGCGGATTTAGTTAGCGCTTCTGAGCCATATTTTGGGAAGAGTTGGGAGTCTGCTATCTATGCGATTGAGATGGCCTATTTAAATCTTATTGACTGTATACAGGCTGCAGGTTTTAGTCTTGGAGGATTGGTTTATGACGTAGAACTTACAAAAAGGGAGCGAAGGACCAATAACTTGGAAAGTATGGGGTCTAGAAAGAAATGATGATGTACTTATGTTTTTAAGGAGCTCTCTAAATAATGTTGTTTGTTACTGGCAGCAGCGTTTGAAACGGGTGTGTCGAGATAGTAAATCAGTTTTATTTCGAAAAATCATAATTAATGTATCAAAGCCTTTTGCAATACTTGTAGCATTGTTTGTGATGTGCTTGCGTCCTATTCTAGTGATACGTTTTGGAGGGCTTACTAACGATAGGATAGGACATTTTATAGGAGATACAGAGATGTATCTTTGTGAAAGAGACGTAGGTCTTCAGGGCCACAATACTTTAGATATTTTCTATTTTCTAAGTAGGTCACATTGTAATCAACAGTTAGCAAAGATGTGGAAAAGAAAATTGCGTGTGGTCAGTTATGCAGTAGTGTTTGATTTTCCTATTCGTGTCCTGCCAGGATTTAAGGCTCACACAATAAATATTCCTTCTGATCGAGATATTAAGGGACTATTAAAGAGGACACCAGTACATCTTACCTTTACCCCGGAAGAAGAAACTGAAGGGTATAAAAGACTTCAAAATATAGGCATTACAGAAGGTGCTTCTTTTGTTTGTTTACATGCAAGGGATTCGGCTTATCTGGAACATATGTATCCTGAAAGAGATTGGAGATATCATGATTTTAATGATACAAATGTAGAGAATTATATTAAATGTGCAGTGGAGATGGTAAAGAGAGGTTATACAATATTAAGAATGAGTGCTTTTACAAACAAGAAATTGAAGACTGAAAATCCTGGTATTATAGATTATGCAACTGTTGCAAGAAGTGATTTTATGGATATGTTTTTAGAGGCAAAATGTTCTTTTCATCTAGGCAGCCCAAGTGGCTTAGCTACGGTGCCAATGATGTTCAGACGTCCGAGAGTAATTGTAGATATGTCTGCACTGGAATATGCATGTACCTGGCGTGCAGATGAGGTGTTTATAACCAGAAAAATATGGATGATACGGGAACGGCGATTTATGACTTTTCGTGAAATGTTCAAATCAGGAGCAGGACGTTTTTTAAGCACAGAATTGTATAAAGAGTATGGTTTGGAGTTATTGGATAGTTCCCCGGAAGAGATTATGGATGTTGCGGTAGAGATGGATGAGCGCTTAAAAGGAACATGGCAAACTAATGAGGAAGATGAAGAATTGCAAAGGCTTTTTTGGGCAATTTTTCCAAAAAGTGAACTGCACGGGGAAATTTTATCTCGTATCGGCGCAGGGTTCCTGCGACAGAACCGAGAATTATTGGAAATGTGATGAGTAATTTGTTTATTTAATTTTTTAGATCATCTAACAAGTGCTTTTATTAAAAAGTGTTTTTGGAAGTTTAAATTAAAATAATGAAATCTACGCTTTTTATAAGGCTCATATTTAAAAGATTTCCTAAAAGAGCTATAACAAATGTGCTTGTTTGTGCATTAGTTGCTTTTGTTGAAATGACGAGTGTTTTTTCAATGGTTCCACTGATAGATATTTTCCTTCATCCTGACCTTAATGAAATAAGTACTATTACACGTAAGTTGGTTAGATTGATGGCATTTATTGGTTTCGAGCCTAATAAAATAAACTTTGTAATTATCTTTTTAGTGGTTATTTCCTTTAAAAGCGTATTTTTGGTTATTGCTAGGTATTCAATCTTGCAAACCAAATATGCCATGATAAGGAGCTTGATTACTGAAACATATAAGTCCTTCTTTAATGCTCGTTGGCAATTCTTCAGTAGTGGCAATCAGGGAACCATGCTGAATACTTTCAATCGAGAGATGATTGTTGTAGGAGACTCCTTGTCTGCTATTGGAAACATGTTTGCCGATGCTTTTCGATTTACAGCTTTTATTATTGTATCTTTTTGCATTTCATGGCAGGTTACTTTAATTGCTATTGGTTCAAGTTTGGGGTTTGCAATACCCTTATTTCTACTGGCTCCAATAAATTACAGGCTCGGTCAGAAAAACACGTCAACAGCTAATAGATTTATGGAAGTATTACAGGAAAGTATTAGTGCTGCTAAGATTATCTTGGGTTATGGGAAGCAACATAAGAATATTACCGAGATTGATAGCGCGTTTCAGCAACATCGCAAAGTGTCAGTAAAATCCCAAACATTAAAAGCCGCAACACCAATAATATACGAGCCATTTGGGTGGTTGTCTGTAATAATTACTTTATATATTTGTTTTAGATATTTTGATATTCCTATCGCAGAAGTTACAATTATTGTTTACTCTTTCCTCAGAATTGTGCCAATTATTGGGAATATAGTTGCTCAGAGAAATTCTATTTCAAGCTTTTTCCCGAGCTATCAACAGATAAATACTTTAAATGAACTGGCAAGACAACAAGTTCAAAGAACCGGGAGTCTACCTTTCAAGCAACTTGAGAATACTATTGAACTTAAAGGAGTGTTCTTTGCTTATCCTAAACAAGAATCGGTTTTAAAAGATATTGATGCTGTTATTAATAGAGGAAATATGACTGCTTTTGTAGGGGAATCAGGGAGTGGGAAATCAACATTGATAGATGTCCTGATAGGGTTTTGTGAACCATGTCATGGAACAGTTACGATTGATGGGATTTCATTATTTGAATACGATATCACATCATTCAGGCAAAAAATAGGCTTCGTTCCTCAGGATAGTATTCTCTTTCATGATACAATCCGTAATAATCTTTTATGGAGTTATGAAAAGGCGACAGAGGAAGAAGTTGTAGATGCCTGTAGACTTGCCAATGCTCATGATTTTATAATGGAAATGCCGAATGACTATGACACTGTGGTTGGCGATAGGGGAGTGCGATTGTCAGGTGGCCAACGCCAGAGAATTGCTCTGGCACGTGCACTATTGCGGAAACCGGAACTATTGATACTGGATGAAGCGACAAGCTCTCTGGATAGCCAATCTGAGACTCTTATACAACAAGCTATAGAAAAGATTGCCCATCAAACAACAATAGTGACTATTGCACACCGTTTATCAACAATTGCCAAGGCTGACTGGATTTATGTCCTTGAGAATGGACGTATCGTTGAACAAGGAGCATACGGGGAACTAATTGACCAGAAAAGTTCTTTTAACCGAATGGCAGAACTTCAGGGTTTAGTCAAATAAGGGATGAATATTAGTAATAAAAAAGTCTTGGTTACCGGTGCTGATGGGTTCATCGGGAGTCATCTTGTCGAAGCACTTTTAAATGAAGGTTGTGATGTTAAAGCTTTTACTTATTATAGTTCTTTTAACTCATGGGGATGGCTCGATACCTTTTCACGGGAAAAACTTAAAAAGATAGAGGTTTTTACGGGAGATATACGAGACCCAAATGGCGTTAGAACTGCAGTTAAAGATGTAGACGTGATCTTTCATCTTGCCGCATTAATAGCAATCCCTTTTTCCTATCATTCTCCGGACTCTTATATTGATACAAACATCAAAGGCACGTTAAATATATTACAGGCATGCAGAGATTATGATATTAAACGAGTCGTCGTTACATCTACCTCAGAAGTTTATGGAACGGCACAGTATGTTCCGATTGATGAGAAGCATCCTCTTCAAGGACAATCGCCTTATTCTGCGTCAAAAATAGGAGCAGATAAAATAGCTGAGTCATTTTATCGTTCTTTTGGTACTCCAGTTGTAATGGCAAGGCCTTTTAATACTTATGGTCCACGACAGTCCGCACGTGCTGTTATACCAACCATCATAACTCAGCTTATAAATGACAAAAAGGACATAAACCTGGGCTCTATACATCCAACAAGGGATTTTAATTATGTAGGAGACGTTTGTCAGGGGTTTATTTGTCTGGCACAGTCAGACGAAACGATTGGTAAAGAGGTAAATATCGGTTCTGGGTCGGAGATTTCAATAGGTTCTCTTGTGAAACTATTAATAGAGTTAACCGGAAGAGATGTGAAAATCGTTTCTGAAGACATTAGAAAACGACCTGATAATAGCGAGGTGGAACGTTTAGTTTGTGACAACCGCCTGATTAAAGAAATAACAGGATGGAAATCAGAAACAACTTTGAGGGAAGGACTGTTGAACACTATAGAATGGTTCAGTGATAGAGAAAACTTAATGAGATACAAGGATGACATCTACAATATCTGATAATAGATTAAATGTTATACCCTTATCAGAGCCTGTAATCACTGGTAATGAGTGGAAATACATTAAGGAATGTCTGGATACAGGTTGGGTATCTTCTGTTGGGAGTTATGTAAATAGATTTGAAAAAAAGGTAGCTGAATACGTCGGTTGTAAGTATGCAATCGCTGTTGTTAACGGTACTTCTGCGCTGCACTTATCTCTTCTTGTTTGTGATGTGAAAAGTGGTGATGAGGTAATAGTACCAACTTTGACATTTGTCGCTACAGCGAATGTTGTGAAATATTGCGGAGCTGATCCTCTATTTATTGACTGTGACCAAGAAACATTGTGTCTCGATGTAAAAAAGTTAAAGCTTTTTCTGGAAATGGAGTGTACACGGAGGAACGATGGATATACATACAATAAGGAATCCGGCAGAAGAATAAAGGCTATTATGGTTGTTCATATTTTTGGACATCCGGCAGAAATGGAAAATATTATCGGATTATGTCAACTATACAACATAGATATTGTAGAAGATGCAACAGAGAGTCTCGGTTCTGAATATAAAGGTCAAAAAACAGGTTCTTTTGGGAAATTAGCATGTTTATCCTTTAATGGAAATAAAATAATAACTTCGGGTGGTGGTGGTATGGTTGTCACTAACGATGAATGTCTTGCGGAGAAAGTTAAACATTTAAGCACGCAGGCAAAAACCGATTCTATTGAATATGACCATAATGAAATTGGTTATAACTATCGTCTTACAAATATTCAGGCCGCCATGGGAGTTGCTCAGATGGAGAGATTAGATACGATTATTGTAACAAAGAGGAAGAATGCTCTCAGATATCAAAATCTTTTCTCTGGCAGCAATGGCATAGAGTTTTTGTGGGAGAAACCGTGGGTTAAGAGTAATTTCTGGTTCTATACTATAAATGTATTAAAGGATCATAAGAAACTCCTGGTTGATTATCTTATCTCCAGAAACATTCAGGTTAGACCTTTATGGAAGCCAATTCACACATTGCCAATGTATGTAGGTTGCCAGGCGTATAAGATTGAAAGTGCTTTGAATGTACATGACACCGCTCTCAACTTGCCATGTAGTGTAAGCTTGAAAGAACATGATATAGATTTTATTGTCGAGAATATTAAATATTATTTTTCCTCTAAAGGCATGAAGACTTGAAAGAAATTGTTTTTCTGGGAGGAGGAGGACATGCTAAGGTCTTAGTAGATCTAGTCAGAATTATTGGCAAGTATGAGATTACTGGTATTTTAGATTTTCAGTTAAAGAAAGGTACGATGATTCTTGGTATTCCTGTATTAGGTGGAGATGATCAGCTTTCTGTAATATTTAGTAATGGTATAAGAACTGCGTGTGTTGCGGTAGGCAGTGCAAAGGATAATGGCGTACGTTGTCGTTTGTTTGATGTGGTGAGGCGTGCGGGTTTTAAGATCATATCTTTAGTTCATCCTAATTCCATTGTGTCCGGGGAGTCAACGATTTCCGATGGTGTTCAGGTTATGGCCGGTGTAACTATTCAAACAAATACGTTTATAGGTGAAAACACTATTATTAATACTGGAGCAATAATAGACCATGATTGTTTTGTTGGTAAGCATACTCATATATGCCCCGGGGTAGTAATTGCGGGTGGAGTAACAATTGGTGATAATTCATTTATAGGCCCTGGTGCAACTATTATTAAAGGAGTAACAATAGGTAGCAATTCTGTTGTGGCGGCAGGAGCAGTGGTTACAAATAATGTACCTGACGGTCTAAAAGTAAAAGGGATACCTGCTAAATGAAGACATTCATAATTGCAGAAGCCGGTGTCAATCACAACGGTTCATTGGAAACTTGCAAGAAGCTGATTGATGTATCAGTTAAAGCGGGTGCAGATGCAGTAAAGTTTCAAACTTTTAAAGCCGATAAACTCGTTACTAGTGATGCAGACAAAGCAAGGTATCAAATTGAGAATACAGGAACAAGTGAGTCTCAGATTGAAATGTTGAGACAACTTGAGTTATCTCAAAATGCTCACAAAGATCTTTTCGCCTATTGCAGACAAAAGAATATTTTGTTTTTGTCTACTCCATTTGATGAGGAAAGTGTTGATATGTTAGACGAGTTGGGTATGGAAATATTCAAAGTTTCTTCAGGAGAGATTACAAATAAACCGCTTATCCAATATATTGCATCTAAGAAAAAGCCTATAATTCTTTCAACCGGTATGTCCTATTTAGGGGAAGTTGAAAATGCTTTAAGTTGGATAGATGATAAATGGAACTCATTGAACATAAAACCACAATTGACTATTTTGCATTGTGTGTCAAGTTATCCTGCCAGGATAGAAGATGTAAATCTCAGAGCAATCAAAACAATGGAAATAGCATTTGGAGTACCCGTTGGTTATTCAGACCATACTCTGGGTATAGAGGTTGCAATTGCGGCTGTTATAATTGGGGCAAAAGTTATTGAGAAGCACTTTACACTGGATAGGGATATGGACGGTCCTGACCATAAAGCATCACTAGAACCAGAAGAGTTGAGTGCAATGATAACCGCAATAAGGAATGTTGAAAAGGCGATGGGAGATGGAGTTAAAAAGCCTACAGAAAGTGAGAGAGATACAAAAAAGACTGTGCGGAGAAGTCTTGTCACAGCGAGGGAGATAAAAGCCGGTGAAATAATCTCTCCTGATAATATTTTTGAAAAAAGACCAGGAACAGGAATATCAGCAGAGTTTAAAGATACCGTTGTTGGTATGAAGTCAGGAGTCGATATTAGTGTAGGTTCCGTTATAAAATGGGAAGATCTTAAACATGCGTAAGATTGCTGTAGTAACGGGAACAAGAGCAGAGTACGGTTTACTGTATTGGATTATAAAAGCTATTCATGAAGCCACCAACCTTGAACTCCAGTTAATAGTAACAGGAATGCACCTTTCTCCTGAGTTTGGTATGACTGTTAATGAAATTGAAAATGACGGAATCCCAATTGAGGATAGGATAGAGGTGCTGCTGTCTTCAGATTCAGAAGAAGCAATAGCAATCGCAATGGGGCTTGGTATGATAGGATTTGCGAATGCCTATTCGAGATTGAGACCGGATATTGTACTTGTCTTAGGAGATAGATTTGAGATTTCTGCGGCAGTTACTGCAGCAGTTCCTTTTAATATACCTGTTGCACATATTCATGGAGGGGAATCTACAGAGGGAGTAATGGATGAACTTTTTCGCCATGCAATAACAAAGATGAGCCATATTCATTTTCCATCAACTTTCAAATATGCAAAAAGAATAACGCAAATGGGCGAGAGGCCGGAAAATATTTTTTGCTTTGGCGCACCCGGGTTGGATAATATTCACCGCCTTAAGTTATTAAAAAAACAGGAATTGACTGATGAATTAAAACTACCTGTTGACAAACCTTGGGGAATAATGACTTATCATCCGGTAACATACAAAAATAATAGTGATAAGAGTCATATTGATACTCTTCTAAATGTAGTAGATGGATTTTCAGAGATTTACTGGATCCTTACACTGCCCAATGCTGATACAGGAAGTAGGACAATAATCAAAAAGATAGAAGATTTTGTCCGAAACTATCCGGAAAAATCCTGTTTGTTCAGTTCACTTGGACAATTAAGATACTTATCGTTGTTAAAGAATGTGAATTTAATGATTGGAAATTCTTCATCCGGCATAATAGAAGCTCCTTCATTTGAATTGCCAGTTGTGAATATAGGTGACAGACAAAAAGGGAGGATAAGAGCGGCTAATGTTATTGATGTGCCCGTATGCGAGCAAAATAAAATAGAAGCAGCTATAAATAAAGCGATGTCTAATGGATTTAGAGATTCGCTAAAAGGATTAAAAAATCCATATGGTGATGGGAATACGAGCGACAAAATAGTTGAGACTCTCAGGGAGATTACATTATCTGACATGTCCGGAAAACAGTTTTATGAATTAAACGTGAAGGTATGTTGACATTATGAAAAAAACCAAATTTAAATCTCTTTTAGTTTCTATTAATACAAGCCTTAAAGAGTCCATGCAGAAACTCAATGACACAGCAGAAAAGATCCTTTTTGTTACAGACGAGACTGATAGTCTTCTTGGAACTGTTACAGATGGTGATATCAGAAGAGGGCTCATAAATGGGCTCAAATTTAGTGATAAAATTGAAGAAGTAATGTTTAAAGATTTTACCTCTATCATCTATGATGAACCCAGCAAAAAGGATAAGGCTCAGAAAATAATGCTTAGCGAAAAAATTGAACAAATCCCCGTTTTGGATAAAAATAATCAGGTTGTAGATGTAATATTATGGACTGATATATTTGGTAAGGATGAATCGGAAAAGCAAATACAATTTTTTACAAATAATATTGTAATTATGGCAGGGGGGAGAGGTACACGGCTTGACCCCTTTACAAAAGTACTGCCGAAACCCTTAATTCCTATTGGAGAAAAGCCAATAATAGAAGTGATAATGGATAAGCTGTATAAACATAGCTTTCACAACTTTATCTTTACGCTTAATTACAAAAAAGAATATATAAAGTTGTTTTTGAGTGAAAATAATTTTCCTTATAATGTAGATTGGGTTGAGGAGGAAGATTATATGGGTACGGCTGGCAGTCTATCATTGTTAAAGGGTAAGGTTCAAGAAGCCTTTATTGTTTTGAACTGCGATACAATCTTGAACGCAGATTATGCAGACATCCTGAAGTGGCATAAGGATCACAATAATCTTATGACATTAGTAGGATGTCATAAGGAGATTCAAGTGCCTTACGGTATTCTTGAGTTAGATCATGGGATCCTAAAGAACTTTATTGAAAAGCCTAATTATGATGTGATTATTAACACAGGCGTTTATGTTCTGGAACCTGAAATTTTACACATGGTCCCTGATAATAAATGTATGGATATGAACACATTAATTGAAAATGTTTCAAAGAGAGGGAAGGTTTCTGTATATCCCATACATGATGGTTGGTTTGATGTTGGACAATGGGAAGAGTACAGGAAGAGCCTGGAAGAGATTGGAAATATGTAGCATGAAAAAGATATTTGAAAGTTTTTCAAGTAAGCATTAAAAGAGTATTTTATGAAAATATTAATAATTAACCCACCGATTAGGCTAACAGATAAGCCCAGACACATACCTCACGGGTTGGCTATCCTTGCTAATATAATTAGGAAAAAGATGGGTATAACGCCTGAATTTATCGATATTAATGCACATCGCTATAACGAAGAGCAGGTTGGATCAATAATCCGATCTATAAAGTTCGATGTCGTTCTCATTGGCGGGCAGATTCCCGTTTATAAGCGGATAATATTATATGCAGAGATAATAAAGAAAGTAAATCGAAATGCGGTAATAATTGCCGGAGGCAGTGCTGCAATGTCGGTTCCGGAGCTTTTACTACAAAATTCAAAAGTTGATGTTGTATGTGCAGGAGAGGGTGAGAAAGTTATAATTGATCTCCTTGAGGAACTGAAAAGTAACAATTTGAAGGATTTAAAGCACATAAAGGGGTTTTACTACAAGAGAAATGGAGAGATATTATTTTCAGGAAAACCGGACCAGTTGAATGATCTTGACTCAGAGAGTGATGTGCCTGCATATGACCTCCTTCCTATGGAAATATATCTGGCTAACCCTATTATCGGGTTTGGTAAAGATATTGATTTTATTTCAAGCAGGGGTTGTCCTTTTAGTTGCACATTTTGTTATCAGCCATGGGGTAGCCATTTTAGAGCACATTCGGTTAATTATATCATTGATACGTTAAAATATTTAAAAAAGAAATATGAGATTGACTTTGTGTCCTTCCAGGATGACGAATTTATGGCACAAAAAAATAGAGTTTACGAATTTTGTGAACAAGTGCAAAAGCAAATTCCGGATTTATTGTGGTCCTGTACCGGTAGAGTTAACCTGGTAAAAGATGATATTGTTGAGGTCATGAGAAATGCCGGATGCGTTTCAATATCCTATGGGTTTGAATCCGGCTCTTCTCGAATGCTGAAGAGTATGAACAAGATAGCATCTATTGAACAAATGGAAAATGTGATAAGGATAAATAGAAAATACGGCATGATGCTTCCTGTATCCTTTATAATCGGGATGCCTGGTGAAGATGATGAGTCCTGCCGTGAAACAGTCGAGTTTTGTGTCAGAAACAAAATACCTTTGAAGTCCATAATGTTTGCGACTCCATATCCTGGCACACAGCTCTTTGAATTTGCAGTTTCGTCCGGCCGAATACCAAAAGATAAATTGCACGAATTTATAGTAAAGCTTGAAGATGCAAGAGATTTTACCATAAATTTGACAGACAAGTTTTCTGACGAGCGATTAATAGCTAAAAGAGATGAAATGATAAAAGATGTAAATTCAAGAGTTAAACCAATTCCTACTGAATCCTGTAATAGTAAACTCAGAAATATTTTTGGAAATCTTGTCGACGATTATTTAAAAGATGAATCTTTGATTAAGCACCGTGCTGAACATGGTGGTATCGATATTTTTTAATTTATAGAGAACATGGTTAAAGTATTATCAGTTTTATGCGCAAGAGCGGGTAGTAAAGGGTTAAGCAATAAATGTGTTGTAAAGATAAATGATAAAATGGTTGTTGAATATGCTATTGAATATTCAATATCGCTGGGGAGCAATGTTAAAACCATAGTATCTACAGATATTAAAGACTTGATAGAATACTGTAATAGAAGACATATGCCTTATATTAAGCGCGATTCAAGGTTTTGTGCAGATGAAAGTAAGATTGATGATGCTTTAGCGGATGCTATTGAAAGCAATGGACAGGACTGTGAATATTGCAGCCTTGTTTATGGGAATATCCCAACACGTTACCCGGCCTTATTCTACGAGGCGTTAAATTTTATGCAGGAAAATAATGATTATGATTCTGTAATCAGTATGCAAAATGTGGAGAAGTTTCATCCTGAGTGGATGTTTGATTATAATGAAGAAGTCCTTCCTCTGGCGATGGAGAGTCACTACAGAAGGCAGTCATTACCTCAGAAGATGATCCACGATGGACATACGCTTATATTTAAGAAAGATGAGTTTTTGAGGAGATACAGGGGAGAGCTGCCTTATGATAAAAAGATAAGGTATTCGATTTTTGGGACTAAATTCAAGCCATTAATCAATGATGAAGTGATTGTAGATATAGATACGAAAAAAGACTTAATACTTGCGGAAGCATTATTAAATAATAGATCAATATATTATAAATCTTGAGTTTTATAAGAATTATTCCCCGTCTGGATATAAAGGGCCCAAACCTTGTTAAAGGTATTCACCTTGAAGGATTACGGGTCCTGGGCAAACCTGAGCATTTTGCAGAGTATTACTATGAAAATGGTGCAGATGAACTTATTTATATGGATGTGGTTGCGAGTCTTTATGGAAGAAATAGTTTATTACACACAATAGAAAGAACATCCAAAAAGGTTTTCATACCCTTAACTGTTGGTGGAGGTTTGAGAACAGTGGATGATATCAGGACTGTTTTGGAAGCAGGTGCAGACAAAGTCTCCATTAATACAGCGGCTATTCAAAGACCTGAATTGATTAAAGAAGCATCAAGGAGGTTTGGCTCATCTACTATTGTGGTATCTATTGAGGCCATTAAGAAATCTGATGGTTGCTATGAAGCATATACTGACAATGGTCGCGAGAAGACAGGTGTAGATGTATTTGATTGGGCATTGAAAGTGGTTGAACTCGGTGCCGGTGAAATAATGCTTACCTCTATTGATCAGGAAGGAACAGGGAAGGGGTTTGATTTAGAACTCACGAGGAAAGTATCTGAATCTGTACCAATTCCGGTTATTGCTTGTGGAGGGGCAGGGAAAATATCTCATGTAAACGATGTAATTGCCGAAGGTAAGGCAGACGCAGTAGGCATGGCGTCAATTCTGCATTATAATTTTGTAAAACAATATGAAACAGAGGAAAGCTTTTCAGGTGAAGGCAATACTGAATACCTAAAAAACAGAAGCATTTCTTCAAGAATACAGGATACAGCAATCATGGATATAAAAGAATATTTAACTCAAAATGGGTTAGAATGTCGGTGTCAGGTTGCAAAATCAGTAAATGATTGAGTCGAATAAACCAAACGTTGCAATCGTGGACTATGGAGTAGGCAATCTTTTTAGCGTTAAACATGCCTGTAATAACGTTGGTATACAAGCAAGTATTACATCCGATAAGCAGAAAATTCTTTCAGCAGATGCAGTGATTCTGCCTGGTGTAGGTGCTTTTGGAGATGCAGTAGAGTCGCTTAGAAAACTGGATTTAATTCATGTCCTGAAAGATGTAGCAACCTCTTCTAAACCATTTGTAGGGATTTGTCTCGGAATGCATTTATTAATGGATGAAAGTGAGGAGTTTGGAAGCCACCAGGGATTAGGAATTATTAAAGGATCCGTCATTCGCTTTGATAATCCTGTGGGAATTTCTGAAAAACGTCTTAAAGTACCACATGTTGGGTGGGGTCGCATTCATGGAAATATTCATATTAGTGGTAATTCATGGAACTCCTCTGTACTTGAGGGTTTGCCTGATGGAGAGTTTATGTACTTTGTCCATTCGTTTTATGTTAAACCGGAACATTCAGATATCATTCTATCAAATACAGAATATGGGAATGTAGAGTTCTGTTCTAGTTTGCAGAGTAGAAACATTTTTGCTTGCCAGTTTCATCCTGAACGTAGCGGATTACAGGGTTTGAAAATATATAGTAAATTGGCATCCTTTATTAAAGAACAGTCTAAGGGGAATTGAATGTCAGAAAAGTTGGAAATAAAATATGGATTGCCTGAAAAAGTTATATACTGCAAACGATGTGTAATGTCTAACCAAAGACCTTCGTCAACACCGGAGTTTAAGCATACAAGGGATGAAAAGCATGCGACCTTACATATTGATGAAGAGGGTATCTGCAACGCATGTAGGTTTGCGGAACAAAAAGAGAAAATTGACTGGGCGTTACGCGAACAGGAACTCATGAAGCTCCTGGATAAGCATCGAAGAAATGATGGTCATTATGACTGTATTGTACCGGGAAGTGGTGGTAAGGATAGTGTTTATGCATCTCATATCTTGAAATACAAATACGGAATGCATCCGTTAACCATTACATGGCCACCTATAGTATATACTAATGTAGGTTTGAAAAACTTTCTCAACTGGATTAATGTTGGTGGTTTCGATAATATCTCATTTAATTACAATGGTAAGGTACATTCAACTCTTACTAAACTGGCTATTGAAAATTTGCTTCATCCATTTCAACCTTTTATCCTTGGGCAGAAAAACCTTGCTCCGAAGATAGCGTGCAAGTACGGGATTCCTTTGATATTTTATGGTGAGAATGAAGCGGAATACGGCAATCCTATTGCTGATAATTCAACATCTCTCAGGGATAAGTCGTATTATACGATGAAGCATATGTCAGAGATATATCTGGGGGGAGTTCCCGTTCAGGAACTTATTGATAAATATAAATTTACCTTGAATGATATTTTGACGTATTTACCTGCAGATTCTGATGAAATAGAAAATGCAAATATTGAAGTGCAATATTTAGGGTATTATTTGAAGTGGACACCTCAGGAAGCATATTACTATAGCGTTGAACACGCCGGTTTTCAGGCAAATCCGGTTAGAACGGAAGGGACTTATAGCAAATACAACAGTCTGGATGATCGCATAGACGGGTTCCATTACTACACAACTTATATTAAGTTTGGGCTTGGTCGTGCGACATACGATGCCTCACAGGAAATAAGGAACAGGCATATAACAAGAGAAGAAGGGGTCGCTTTAGTTAGACGCTTCGATGGCGAGTTTCCAGAGAAATATTTCAATGAAATAATGGATCATATAGATATGAAGCCTGAATATTTTTACATGCTTTGTGACAAGTTTAGATCTCCTCACCTTTGGAAGAAAGATAACGGAGAATGGAAGTTAAGATATCAGATTTATTGAGTAGAATCGGTTGCTTTGGATTACGAGGAATGGACGAGAAGAGAAGGAAGGATAATACTTATAGATTCTCCCGTTATCAGATAAAGTGGTACATCCCGTATGTTCGTGAGTTGTTGTGAGGTATGCTTATTCCACGGACAAAATTACCCAAATTGCATTCTTGCAACATTACAGAAGAACAGATAGATGATCGTGATGCAGATATCTATGTGCATATTTGTTACAGTTTCAGATTTTGACATTTGCAATAAGATTAGTCAATTAATAGTTTAAGATTTCTAGATTCTTAAATGAAGGACAGTAAAAATAGCGTCATCTGGCTTAATGATCTTTCCCTCTCCACCTTATGGAAAATACTCTGTCTTAATATTTCAAGACTTAGTATTGATGTCTGCTTTATGGAGAAAACGTATTTGGGGTGGATTCTTTTTCAATGTTTGAGATTTATTCGCATTCTAAAGATCCGAGCTGTTAAGATCGAATATAGTATGGGTGATATGCGTTCGGAAACCGGAGAGGCACTTTTATATGAATCTTATAGGCTTACATCAGAAACGACTATTGCCATAGTAGATAGGTTTAGGAGATCGTCCGTTTATCATGGTTTAGATTCTTTCCTTACAAATAATAAACTTGACCTTTATTTTGAAAAACGTATTTACGACGAAATTTTTCCAACCTTAAGGCTCTTATGTATTATACGATGGCAAATTCGCAATGAAAAAAGGCAATACCGTCATACTATTATCTGTCCGGAGAATGGGCCATTTTCTGAGTTGCAATATGCCTGGCCCGACAAGACAATCTCACTCGAAGTTTGCACTCCATTTCTAGATTATCGTCGGGTTCATTCATTTATAAAAAAATTATATAATTTCAGTCAAGACTTTTTGGTAAATATCCTGCCTAAAAGGTTGAGGGTTACTTCTGCCGAAGGTTCATGTATTGCTATCCACTATGCAGAAGGAATAGATTTAAAACGCCGTTCTGACATATTCTGGTATCCTGACAGCCACATAGATCCTGAAAGAGTGCTTATATATTTTGATCGTTCTTATAACAATCCTATTACTAAGAGACATATTAGACAAATAGAATCTATGGGAATGCGTTGGGTAAGTCTCTGTTGGAGAAGGGATATCCCCTGTAGTATTGGCTCTGTCTGGAGAGCACCTTTGAAAAGGAGTTCATTCTTAACCGCTTTCAATAAGACTATGGTTTGTAAGAACAAAGATTTAGAAGGAACGGGAAAGTGGTTTTTGAGAGAGGGGATTAAATTACTTAAAGATGTTGAATACTGGCAGACATTCTATCAAATGTTTAATATAAAGGTTCATCATGATGCGGTGGAAAGTAGCGCATACAATATTGCTCAACGCATAGCTCTTGACTTTGTTGGTGGAATTCGTGTTAGTAAGCAACGTTCAGAATTGTTTATTCCAGTGAGTGACATGATTGGATATTATCCAGACCATATCTTTTTTTCATGGAACGGTAGATCCCCTAAGTATTTGCAAAGTGACAGAAATAGAAATGATTATTGTATTGTTTCCGGATTTCCTTATGATGCGGTTTTCTCTAGAAATAGGAATGATAGTGATTGCTTACGGGAACGTATTTACAATGAAGGTGGAAGGTTTTTCGTTGCACTTTATGATAACATGTTTTGTCCGGAGGCATACTACTCTAAAGCAATGATGCTGTCTTTTTATAGAAATTTTCTAGAATGGATACTAGAGGATGTGGAGGTAGGTTTAATTATCAAATCAAAGAAGCCTCAAGTAATAAACGCGTTACCGGAAATTCATGAGTTGTTAGTTAGCGCAAAAGCCACTGGCCGATGTGTTCTGTTGGATGACGTATATGGGCGTCCGGCCTCTGATGCTGCTCATGGTGTTGATATTGCGGTAGGGGTAGGAGTCTCTTCTGCAGTTACTGAAGCTGTGATTGCAGGATGCAGAGGTGTGCACTGTGATCTTACCGGATTGCATTCACATTTATTTTACAAATGGGGATATGAAAAGGTGATTTTTGATAACATTAATATACTTATGAAGGCAATTCGCAGATTTAAGGAGAAACCTGAAAGTGAACCATTTTTTGGAGATTTTTCATTAATATTAGATCAATTGGATCCATTCCGAGACGGCCGAGCGGGAGAGCGTGTTGGAACGTATATCCGCTGGTTTCTTGAGGCTATTGATGCTGGCATGGGTTGCAACACATCGATTCAGCGGGCAAATCAAAGATATGCTAAAGCATGGGGAGATGACAAGGTAATTTCCATGGGGCATGTTTCAAACGCGATATCATTGCTAGAAGATAACGTAAAATTATGTGGTGAAAAGTTTTAGATTATTGTAGAAATCAAAAGAATATATAATGGAAGAATAATCAAAGTTGTGACTGGAGTTCTTCTAGAATTAGAAAATAGATTATAAGTTACTGTTTTTGAGATAAGTAATGCCATACAGAATACAGATAATAATACCACCGCTTAGAGAAAAGCCAACATATTATCCCCCTTTTGGTGCCCTTTATATTGCGGCATCGCTCATTGAAGAGGGGCATGATGTGCAGATCCTGAATGTGGATGTCGAGCGGATCAATAATTCGGAAGTGCTTAATAGGATACGTAATTATGCCCCGGACATTATTGGCTTTAGTGGCGTAGTTTCAACCGCATATAAGTATATTAAAGATATGAGCAAGTTTATTAGAGAAAACTTTCCCATGGCCAAATTAATAATGGGTGGATCCATCTCAGCTGCCTCGGAAATAATGCTGCAGAATGCTTGCATAGACGTTGTCGTGCATGGTGAAGGTGAGATTGCTATTAAAGAGTTAGCTTCCTCCTTAAATGGTGGTAAAGGCTTAACCGAAGTAAAAGGGATATCATTTAGAGATGACCAAAACAAAATAATTAGAACAGAGGAAAGAGAGCAGATTAAGAATATTGATGACATATCTTATCCAGCTTATGACCTGTTGGATATGGAGCACTATCTTGTTGATCCATTTGAGTATATCAAGGGATTTATTAAGAGCGGTTACGACGATGTAGATCCAAGATTTTATGACGAACACAGAAGAGATAAAAAGATGATGGTGGTACATACGGCAAGGGGTTGTACACATCGCTGTACTTTTTGCCAAAGGCATATGAAAGGTATACGTCTAAATTCGTTAGAATATTTATTCGATTATATTGAATTTTTGATAAAAAAATACAATGTGGGATTCTTCAGCCTGGGTGCAGAGCTATTCCTTCCCAGTAAGAAATATTACTGGGAATTTATAGAAGGTATGAAGGAGCGAAATTTAGATATATTGTTTTATGTATGTGGTGCAAGGGTAAATACAGTAGATAAAAATATTTTGCAAGCTCTTAAAGAACTTGGCTGCTGGATGATTGAATATGGATTTGAAAGTGGTTCACAGAAGATGTTGGATATAATGGAAAAAGGAACCAGCGTAGAACAAAATATTCAGGTAGCTCTCTGGACCAAGGATGCTGGCATCTTTACTGTTCCTGCTATTATTCTGGGAATGCCGGGAGAAACGACTGAAACGGTTCGGGATTCCATCAATTTTTTAAAAAAGATAGATATCGGATGGCATCAATTTTCTATCAACTACCCATTAGCTCTGCCAGGATCAGCACTCTACGATTATGCCAGGTTGAAGGGTTACATAACGAATGAAGATGAATATCTGGAGTCTGTTAGTGATACGAATGCGTCTATGTTAGTTCGTAGAAGTGAAAAAGAAGATTGTTTTGTCAATTATACAGATCAGCCAGATGAAGTTGTGAAGAGTTGGCAGAATTTATTAAAAGATGAGATGGAGAGACATTACATTAAAAACAAGATGAAAGGTAATTATGCTCTTAAGTTTTTAAGAGTATTTATATTGTACTATTTAAGAAAAATACCGGGAATATTACAAAGAGAAGGCTTCATAGGAGGATTGAAATATCTTTTCGGAAGGTTAATGGGCAGGTTGCGTGTTACACTTAAGAAACAAAACATGAAGGTTGAAAAAGAAGGAGAAAAAACAAATCTGATTCCAGTTAGAAAGGAACAGGATGGGAATGGAAGAGTGATAACACGTTCAGTTTCTTTAAGGAAGGTAATAAAGTCTATGGCAACTGAAAAAGAAGTTGATATTTCCAATCTTGATTGACTTGAGTTATATAATAAGGGTCAGGAGTAATTATAATTAACAAATGAATATAAAAGAAAATATATTGTCAGATCGATTAAGATTCGATGGAAGTTACCCATTTTGGTTAACAAGAGTTCAGAGATCTGCCAGAAAACGCTATTTACAAATAATCAAAGATAGTGATTTTCATTATTATGAGAAGTGTACCATTTGTCAATGTGATCAGGCCACTTTGATAGCGTCAAAAGAGCGGCATGGTTTATCAGTAGATACTTTTTTATGTGAAAGTTGTGGCGTTTTATTTAAGAATCCAGTTATGAATGAAAAGGCATCTCAAAAATACTATGAAGAGATCTCCTATAATTTAAGGGGAAAGACTTATTCTCTTCGTGATCTGGAAAGTATATTTCAAGAAAGAGTGCAGCAATTTGCAATCAAAAGGTACGAATTATTAAAATCAAAAATACATATTGAAAAAGATGATTTAATTGTTGAAATTGGTTGTAATGATGGTGCAAATCTTGTCCCCTGGTACAATGCAGGCTATGATGTAATTGGTTTTGATTGGGATGATACCCTTCTTGAATTTGGGCGAACAAAAGGATTGAGGCTTATAAAGGGTGATGTCTCACAGTTGAATACCTTAAAGAAGAGACCAAAGTTGATTATACTATCTCACGTAATAGAACATTTAAGGGATCCCATAGCAGAATTGAAGAGATACAGGAAATTGTTGGAGCCTAATGGTTATCTTTTTATAGAAGTTCCGGGGATAAAAGAATGGTGTCAGGACTTTTTGGCGTATTTAGACTTAGAGCATAATTTTTCTTTCGATTTAGGGGTTTTAAAAAGAATTTCAACCCAATGTGGTTATTCATTAGAGTATGGAAATGAATTTGTTGTAATGATTTTGAAAGTAAATGGCCTTTTGGATAAGAATAATTTGCTGGTGAACGAGAAGGACGTTATCAATATAAATTTCTTAAGGAAAGTAGAAGATGATTATAGAAATAACAAAAATTATTTGTTGAAGAAATTACGATTCTTACTGATAAATTCTCTCTTACTTCCTATAGACGATTTTTTCCCTATTCCAAAATTCATTCTTTCGTTATTACGAATTTGTTAACATCGGTTAATACGCTTCAACAAATTACAGAATGAATCGTGCAAAAGAATCTTATAATATTTGAAAATACAGATGAGGTGGAAACATTTATTACTCAAAGATCGTTTGATGAACTGAAAAGTGAGCGTGTTAATATTATTGCTATCCAGCCGGATGCACAGGCTTATCTAAAAAGGAAAAATATTTTCTTTTTTAATACCACCAGATTCTTTAGTAAAGAATCTCATCAGAACATTCTCTTGAAATCTGCTGAGGTAATTGAGCCTTTTAGAAGATTACTAAATATAAAAGATTGCTTCGGTATAGAGGAGGGTTACAGTAATTCATTTATTTTCTGTCTAAGACACTATTCAATACTATATCTTTTATGGCTGACAGAGATTGTACATAATGCTATTGAACAGCTAAAACCTGAAAAAATAGTAACAATGAAGTACAAATATCCTCCAAAAGCTTTGAACACTATTCTTCGGGAGGAAAGGATTCTATGTGTGATAGTTGGGCAACTAGCAGCACAAAATAGGGTCCAGGTTCAACTGTTTGAGGGAAGGGAGAAGAGGCTTGGATCTTACATTGAAAAAGGTAAAGAGTCATTGTTAGAAGTTCTAAAGAAGTTTGCTTTTCAGATTAATCTACTGTTATTCAGGTATAAGAGAAAAGGGAGAAAGGTTGTATTGTATTCGTCTAAATCTTACAGTCTTGAGAAGGTTATTGGTTCATTCCTTAAAATATCTGACAATTTCATTTCGATTTTGTTGAACAGTAATAATGTAAAAGATGATGTCAAAAATACACTTTCTCTTAATAGATATAGGAATATGCTTGTCTTATTACCCGTATTTTCACCAGGGAAAATACGAAGAGTTTTCTCAAGGGAGTTAAATAATTCGATAAACAGGTTAAGCGATTTTTTTTCAAATAACAGGCAGATATTAAGATATAAAGGGGTTGATCTTCAAGGATTGGTTTTTTCCAAGATTAAGAATGAAATAATCCCGCTTATGATTAACCTTTATGGACAGACATATAATCTAGATAAATTATTGAGAAGTATAAAGCCTGATCTGATTTTATCACAGATGTCACGAGGAATATTTTATAACCTCGGAGAACTCTCAAAAATCCATAACATTACCTCTGTCCTCATCTCCCATGGTTCTCATGTGCCCGCTTCAAATAGATATGCAGATATGGAGTGGGGAGAGCATGGCTTAGGATTGATGAATACACATTATAAATATTTAGCCATTCAATCTCCATGGGCTATGAGTTATTTAAGAAACAGACCATCAAGCAGCATTCCCATAATAACAGGTCCATTGCTTTTTACAAGAATAAGAAAAGACAAGGATATTAGGTCGAGTACAAAAAGAAAACTGATTCCACAACATTATGATAAAATCATAATTCTTCATGCTGGTACACCGAAATTTAGTAAAGGTATTAGGCCATACGTATATGAGACCGTTGATGAATACATTGAAAATATTAACTCATTGATAAGAGCTGTTGAAAAGCTGAAAGAGGTACACTTAATAGTGAGATTCAGGCCTTCAGATTACCTGAAATTAAGTGACTTTCAAGAGTTACTGGTTAAGTCAAACTGTTACAATGTTCATTCAAAGGGCACTTTTGAAGATTATCTGACAATTGCTGATCTTCTTGTGAGTTATTCCTCAACAACAGTGGAAGAGGCTCTTCAGAACAGGGTTCCCGTTCTACAGTATGATGGTCATGGGAAATATTGCCATATAAAGGGCCAGATACTGGATCCTTCATTAAAACCTGGTCTTGATTCATGCTACTATGTAGGCTCCGAGAAGAAATTGTTATGGGCGATAAGATGGCTACTTGAAAATCATTTTACAAAAGATATTCCTGATAATGTATGGAATAGACATGTGTTTGATGATAGTGAGAAAGTAGAGTTGTCTTCACATTTCAGCGAATTGTTTTTGGATGATAAATAATTATTGAAGATTAGAGCAGGATGGAAGGATATATCAACAAAAAGCTACTAAACATACTGGTGATTGGTACTGGTATGTATGTGTGCGGAAGAGGTACTGATGGATATGGGACCATTTTGCCAGCTATCTACGAATGGGCACGTTGTGGATGTCTGGGAGAGGTATATATTGCGGGGACACATATTGAAGGAATAAAAACAGTAAAGGGCAAAGTCGAGAAGCTTAATAAATTATTCGGTTTTGACATTGTACCAAGATATTTTCCTGATTCAGACACATACAATCCGGAGGCTTATAAGGTTGCGATACATGAGATTCCCAGGCCGGCCTGTGCAATAGTAGTGGTCCCTGATCACATGCACAGGGACATGACTGGCGATACCGTTGGAAACAACATCCACTCACTCGTTGTAAAGCCCCTTGCACCGACGATAGCAGAGGTTATTGAACTTATAGAACTTCAGAAAAAATTCGGAGTATACTGTGCTGTTGAATTCCACAAGAGACTGGATCGTTCTAATTTGAAACTAAAGGATACTGTTCTTAGTGGAAGGATTGGTGATCCTCTCTATTTTATTGTAGAGTATAGTCAGCGAAAGAGTATACCAGAGGAAAAGTTCAAAAGCTGGGTAGAGGGCACCAATATATTTCAATATCTGGGCATACACTACGTGGACATTATATATTTTGTAACAAGAGCCATTCCTAATAGAGTAATGGCAATTGGGCAGAAGAATTACCTTTCTTCCAGGGGTATTGATAATTATGACTCCATTCAAGTTGTTGTAGAGTGGGAGATGCCGTCAGGTGCATTGTTTTCTTCAGTATTTCTTACTAATTGGATAGACCCGGAAAGCTCCTCTGCAATGTCTGACCAGAGAATAAAAGTTATTGGTACAAATGGACGCTACGAGGCAGACCAGAAAAGACGTGGAATATGCGTAACAAGCGATGAAGTAGGAATCGAAGAACCTAATCCGGATTTCTGTTCTATGTATGGTTCTCGAAGTGGTGATATATCTTTCCAGGGCTATGGTATTGACAGCATAACCAGGTTCCTTAAGGATGTTACCGAGATAGAGAGTGGACATTTAAAAGTAAAAGACTTGGATAATAAAAGATCTACCTTCAAAGAGTCTATCGTTCCGACCGTGATTATTGAAGCGGTAAACAGGAGCATTACGGAAAATGGCAGATGGATAAATACCGTGTTTGAGGATGGCCAGTTTTCAAGATTTGAGTAAAGCATGTTGAAAGATAAACTTTGCTATAATAAATAAAATCTGCCGTCCAAGGCGGAAACGATTAGTTTTTGACTGTTTATTGAGATGTCAGAAGGGATATACGATGGAGAAAACGACAAAGGATTTAACTTTTTTAGAAGCAGAATATATAACAGAATACATGAAAAAGGTTCTTGTAGAAGCCAGTGTTCGTGAAGATGTGTCCTGCCATGTTGCAGAAGGTCTTGTACAAGCGTCATTGAGGGGTATAGATTCTCACGGTATTCGGCTTTTACCCCATTATATAATGGGAGTGGAAGGGGGAAGGATAAACCGGGATCCAGATTTCAAATTTAAAAAAACTTCAGCTTCAACGGGGAAATTGGATGGTGACCATACTTTTGGCCATGCTGCTGGAGTAGAAGGAATGAATAAGGCCATGGAAATGGCCACAGAAGCGGGTACCGGACATGTAGCTGTTTACAACTCCAGCCATTTTGGGGCGGCGGCCTTTTTTGCCCTCTTAGCGGCAAAGCGTGACATGATAGGAATGTGCTTTACAAATGCCACTCCCCATGTTTTGACAACCGGAAGCAATCGAGCGTTCTTCGGCAATAACCCTATCTGTTTTGTAGCGCCTTGTGATGGGGAGGAGCCATTTTGTCTCGACATGGCTACGAGCGCCATAACCTTTAACAGGGTGTTGCAGCACAAAGAGAGTAACTCCCCGATTCCCCCTGATTCAGTTGCTGACTCAAGTGGTAATCCTACCACCGATCCGGAGAACGCAAAATACCTGCTTCCTATTGGTGGATACAAGGGTTACGGCCTGAGTATGATGGTGGATGTTTTTTGCAGCTTGCTGTCGGGCATGCCTTGTGGAATTGATGTCAGCGAAATGTATTCTGGTAATATGTCGAAGAGAAGACGTTTAGGTCATTTCTTTACGGCTATGCGAATTGATTGTTTTGAGGAAATTTCGGTGTTTAAACAGAGAATGGCCGGAATGATGCAGGCATTGAGGTCTGAGCCGAGGAGTGGCATAGATGTTCCCGTTCAGGTACCTGGTGATCCGGAGAAGAAGATTGCAGAGATAAGAACTAAAGAAGGAATCCCGGTTTCAAGGCAACTCTTGGACGATTTTATTCAAATGGGAAAGAAATATAAAGTAGATTTTAACCTATAATCAGGTGTGATATCGATCTTGATTGCTTAGGAATTAACTTTCAGTGAAAGGTTAGCGGTGAATGAAGATCTAAATATAATTGCGATGATTCCTGCAAGGATTGGGAGTACACGGCTTAAGATGAAGAACCTTGCACTTATTAACGGTAAACCTCTTATATACTACACTATTGAGGCGGCAAAAGCTTCTGGTGTATTCAACAAGGTTGTCTTGAATTCTGACAATAAAATTTTTGCTGAAATTGCAAGGCGTTACGATGTTGAGTTTTATCAAAGACCCGTAAGCCTTGGTTCCTCTAGTACAAAGTCAGACGCTGTAGTCTACGATTTCATGTTGAAACATCCATCTGATCTGCTTGCCTGGGTGAACCCAACATCTCCCTTGCAGACGGGTGATGAGGTTAAAGAAGTTATAAAATATTTTATTAAGAAGAGGCTTGATACCCTTATAACCACAAAGAATGAGCAGGTTCACTGTGCCTATCAAGACAAGCCAGTCAACTTTAGGACGGAAGAGATATTTGCCCAGACTCAGGATTTAGAGCCAGTTCAGTCATTTGTGTATTCAATAATGATGTGGCGAAGCAGGACATTTATGGATACATATGAGAAGCGTGGACGTGCACTATTCAGTGGCAAGGTAGGATATTATCCTGTAAGTAAAAAGACCTCACTTATTGTCAAGACTGAAGAAGATCTTCTGCTCGCTGATTTCATAATGAGAGCAGAGAAACAATATAAAGGGCAAAGGATTGAATACGATAAGATTGTCCAGGATCTTGAAGGAGTGTAATCAAAGTGATCTCAATTATCATCAGAACTAAGAATGAAGAACGATGGATAACTCCTTGTTTAATGGGTGTTTTTAAACAGGACTATAAAGACTTTGAGGTTATTCTGGTAGATAACGTAAGTACGGATAAGACTATTGAAAAAGCACTACATTTCAATATTAAGAAGGTAATAACCTGTGAGGATTTTAGGCCGGGTTTAGCTCTGAATATGGGTATAAGGGAATCCAGAGGTGAATATATAGTTTGCCTTTCAGGTCACTGTATTCCTGTTAATGACAAGTGGCTTTCAAATCTGTTAAAAAATTTTGATGATGATGGAGTCGCAGCTGTTTACGGACGCCAAGAACCACTTGCTTTTACTCCAGATTCTGACAAGAGAGATCTCTCCATAATATTTGGTCTGGATAGAAGAACACAACAGAAAGATAGTTTTTTCCATAATGCGAACAGTATGTTGCGCAGAAAATTATGGGAAGAGAATCCATTTGATGAAACATTGGCTAATATAGAGGACAGGGTTTGGGCTGAGAAGATCCTGCATGAGGGATATAAGATAGTTTATGATCCGGGGGCAAGTGTTTATCACTATCATGGAATTTATCACCACGGAAATGAAGAGAGGTGTGCCAACATTGTCCGTATTCTTGAAACTCTTAAGCCGGAAACGAAAAACAATATTCATGTTGATATCGAAAAGCTGAACATTATTGCTGTTATTCCTGTCAAAGGTGAAGATGATTTACTGGGAGACAAACCGTTGATTGGCTATACAATTGAACATGCATTGCAATCGAAATATATCAACAAGGTTTTGGTTTCTACTGACAATCCTGAACTTGCAAAACTCTCTGAAGAATTAGGCGCCAGCGCGCCATTCCTGAGAGAGGAATCTCTCTCAGAAGATTTTGTGGATGTTGAGAAAGTGCTCCAATATTCAATGGAAAGGATGGAGGATTTAAAGATCTTTCCTGACATTATCGTGTATCTTGAAATAACCTTTCCGTTCAGGCCAAAGCAGCTTATAGACGATATGATTATACAACTTGTAGAAAACGGGTTTGACAGTGTGTTGGCAGTGAGGAAGGAGTCCAGGTCGATTTGGAGTGAGAAAGACGGTAGGATAGAAAGGGTTGACAAAGGAGATATCCCGAGAAAATACAAAGAACCTTGCTTTATTGGCTTAAAAGGTCTGTGTTGTGTTACTCATCCGGAATTTGTGAGAAAAGGTTCTTTATTGGGTGAACGATTAGGTATTTATGAAGTGAACAATTCTTATTCTTCCATAGAAGTGAGAGGAGAAGAAAATTTAAGGATGGCAGAAAGGTTGATTGATTCATGGAAGGTGTAAGTATATTCACTTATGGGGATGCATGCTGTTCTTACCGTTAAGTAGATATGGGGGTGGTTTATGAATGTATTGTTTATTTATCCAAATATAAATGGATTTCATTATGATAATTACCACTTTGGATTGGCTTCAATTGTAAGTGTTACTAGAAAAGAAAAGCACAATGCCAAGGTAATTATTGTTTCTAACAAAAGAGAGTATAACTCTTTATTGGATGAGATAAAATCGTTTAAGCCTGAGGTAATCGGCTTTTCTTCTGTATCGTCTCAGTTTAACTATGTTAAAGAAATAGCATCTTTAATAAAGGAATTGCTTCCTTCAGTTGTTCAAGTCTGCGGAGGTGTTCATCCAACTATAAATACAAATGCCATATTAGAAACAAAAATGATAGACGGCTTCTTTGTGGGAGAGTCAGAATTATCGTTTATAGAATTTTTAAATAAGATAGAAAAAGGGGATCCATTTAATGAGACTGATAATTTTGCTTTTGTCCAAAATGGAGTAGTTGTGCGAAATAAATTAAAAGCCCTTATAACAGATTTAGATTTACTTCCACATCCTGATAAAGAGGTATACCCGTATAGGAGAACAGTAGAAGATTTGGGGTACGCGCCTTTTTTCTTTGCTAGAGGATGTCCTTACATGTGTACATATTGCAGCAATCATGCGCTTGCAGAACTGTATGAAAGAAAAAGAAATTATCCACGATTCAGGAGCCCGGAAACATGTATCCAGGAAATCGAAGAAGTGGTAGAAAAATATAGCAAAGATATCGATTTTATATGGATTTTGGATGATATCTTTGGGTTAAATAATGAATGGAGAGAAGAGTTCTGTGAAAAATACAGAAAGCGTATTAAGAAAAAGTTCATGGTTCAAGCTCGGGTAGAAATGGCAAATGATCACCTATTTTCCTTGCTTAAAGGTGCGGGTTGCTTCAGGGTGCTGTTTGGTGTTGAATCCGGCAATGAAACGGTCCGTAATGAAATAATGGGACGTAAAATGACTAATGATGATATTATCAATGCATTTGATTTGTGCCATAAACATGGACTTGAAACGCTTGCGGTTAATATTATTGGGATTCCCGGAGAAAGTGAAGAGATGATACTTGATACGATAAATCTAAATAGACGGCTTAACCCGACAATAAGTGGAGTTAATATTTTTTATCCATATAGAGGGACAGTACTTGGTGATAAATGTTTTAAGGAGGGACTTGTGGACGAAGAGCGGTTTCAGGAATTTTCTAACGAACGGAGAGAAACGATTTTAAAATACTCTGAGGAACACAAGAAAATGCTTTCGCACTATTATGATAATTGGGCGATACTGGTAGATCCCTACAATATCAAATTACGTTTAGTAAAAGCATTGAAAACAATAGGCGCTATTGGATTTGCAAGAAGAATTAAAAGAATGCTATTTTCTCCTTTTGCTATGATGCGAGAGCTTTAATCATACTATAGAATTTGTTAAGCAAAATATGGATCAAAAAGTTATTTTAATTAATTTGCCGCCTAGTACAAGTTATAGCTATCGAAGTTCCGGTAGCATCTATCCTGCGACCGGTATATTGGTAGTCGGAACTATTCTGAAAAGCCATGGTCTAACCGTGCAGGTAATAGATGGTACCGTAAAAAGCGATTACATAAAAAAAACTCTGAATTCTATTGACAAGGATACTGTAATGATTGGTTTTTCAGTAATGACCAGCCAGGTTCCTTTAGCGTTTAACCTTTCAAAATTAATAAAAGCAAAGTATCCAGAAATTCCAATTGTATGGGGTGGAATTCATCCTATTCTATTTCCGGAACAGACACTCAGGGATTCTAATATTGACATAGTAGTTACTGGTGAGGGTTATCATGCCATATTGAGCTTGATTGATTATTTAAACGGAAAGATAGACTTGCGGCAGATAAGGGGTGTAGGATTTAAGAATAATTCTGGGAATGTTGTTTTAAATGAACCGTGTGAATCTGACGATATAGGAACTCTTCCTCATATTGATTATAGTATACTTGAAGACATTGAGCTTTACTTAAGTTCGAAAAGCGTTTACCAGAGAGAACTTGCAGGTAATAATAATGAACGCCTGGATGTTATGCTGGTTTTAACGGGTCTTGGTTGCTGTTACAAGTGTCAATTCTGCATAAATGTTATTTTGAAGAGAAGTTATAGGTTCAGGCCTGCAGCTTCTATAATTGAAGAGATCAAAAAACTGCAAGAGAATTACGGAGCAAATACTTTTATATTCTACGATGAAGATTTCTTTATTAACAAAAGAAGGTTGTTTGAATTCTTAGATCTGATAGAGAGAGAAAATCTTAAATTCTTTTGGCGAGCATGGGCACGAGTTGACTATTTTAATAATAAATACATTGATAGAGATTTAGTATTAAGACTTGAAAGATGCGGCCTTAGGTCTATTGTGATGGGAGGAGAAAGTGGTTCACAAAAGGTACTGGACATAATTAAAAAAGGAATTAAGGTTGAAAATATTCTTCACTCGGCAAAAATGCTTGATGGGACAATGATTACTCCAAGATACTCTTTTATTATAGGTCTGGAAGGTGAAGAAAAAGCTGATACTGAAAAAACATATAAGCTTTGTGCTGATTTAATAGATGCTAACCGGAAGGTTGACATAGCCGGTCCGTTTATTTTCAGGTATTACCCAGGTTCTCCTATTTTTGACAATATTATAAAAAACTACAGTATAGAAGTTCCGCAAAAGGTTGAAGATTGGAAGAGCTATTTATCAGGAGAAGGGTATTTAAAAATAGATGAGATGCCATGGGTCTGGCATGGTTGTATAGAAACTGCGACAATTTTGAACAAGGCAATGCTCGTTTATGCTATGCTGAGAAACATTGACAACTTTATGAGTAAATTGATGAAGAGGATTATAATGTGGCGGATTAGAAATTTATATATAAAGCTTCCAGTTGAATTATTTGCCTTTGATTTAATGAAATGGGCCTATCGTAAATATTTAAAGGCATTTAGTAGTAATTAATTTCACTGCTTTGTATACAATAAACATTTATTCTATTAACTTAAAAGCAAAAAGGCTGAAGTTATGCAAAATGTTCATTTAAAGGAAAGATTGAGAGGTGGAGAAACCGTCATCGGGACTTTTAGTGGAATACCATCACCATCACTTGTAGAAGCTATAGGCTATAGTGGGATAGATTTTGTAGTAATAGATGCTGAACATGGGCCTGTTGAAATGCAGACTGCAGAAAATATCGTCAGAGCGGCTGAAATAACGGGAATGGCACCAATTATACGAGTGCCGGGTAATGAATCTCATTTGATTTTAAGGGCATTAGACATTGGAGCCCACGGTGTGCAGATTCCACATGTTTCAACAAAAGAGGAGGCGAAACTGGCGAGTGAATATTCCAAGTACCATCCTCAAGGAAAAAGAGGGCTTTCTCCATTTACAAGAGCCGGTAAGTATGGCTCAGCAGCAGAAAACCATACTTATAGAAATAATGAGAATGTACTTGTGGTAGTAAATATAGAGGGGGTTGAAGGGATACAGGATTTGAATGAAATTGTAACTATTCCTGAAATTGATGTTGTTTTTATAGGTCCATATGACTTATCACAGTCTTTGGGGAAGCCGGGTGAGGTTGAGGATCCTGAAGTTATAAAATTAATAAAAGATAATGTGAAGATCATAAAAGATAATGGCAAATCATGTGGCTCTTTTGCAAGAGACAAGAGGTATTTAGAGATACTGGTCGATTGTGGTGTTCAATATATTACTTATATGGTGGATTCCTCTATGATTTTACAAAGTTATAAAAACCTTAAAGAATTATTTGAAAGGCTAAGTATTAATAAATGAATAATACATCATTACCTGAATTTGAGATATTGGATTGCACCATAAGGGATGGTGGTTATATCAATAATTGGGAATTTGATACTAAACTTGTACGGGAGGTATATAGGGCGCTATCAAAGAGCGGTGTAGAATATGTTGAAATAGGTTTCAGGGGAACAGAAAAACATTTTGACAGAAAAAAGTATGGTTTATGGAGGTTTACACCGGAAGATCAGATTCGTGAGGCTACTGATAATATTGTTGGGGCAAAGCTCGCGTTGATGGCAGATTATGGCAAGGTGGAGATCGATGACTTCTGCGATGCAGATGACAGTGTCGTAGATTTGGTGAGGATTGCCGTCCACAAAGATAACTTAAAAGGGGCCATCTCTTTATTAGAGCAAATTAAGGAGAAGGGATATAAAGTATCATTAAATGTAATGGGATATGCTAATTATTCGGAAAATGAACGTAAGTATCTTGTAGATTTAGTTAAGAAAGTAGTACTGGATTACGTTTGTATAGCAGATAGTTATGGTTCGATGTTTCCGGACCAGATAAAGTCTCTCTTTGAACCAGTGCTTGAAATACAAAATATCAAGGTTGGGTTTCATCCTCATAATAACCTTCAGATGGCCTTTGCCAATTCACTTGAAGCAATCCGTTGTGGAGTACACATAATAGACAGTACTATTTATGGTATGGGTAGAGCAGCAGGCAACCTTCCAACAGAGATAATCATTTCCTTTTTAGAAAAACATGGATCAGAAAGATACAATTCTATTCCGGTGTTAAATGTGATAGACAGATATTTTGTTACTCTGCAAAGTGAAAATAACTGGGGCTATCAGCTGCCTTATATGTTATCCGGTATGTTTCAGTGCCATCCAAGCTATGCGAAGTCTTTAATAGATTATAAAGAGTATAGAATTGAAGACATATGGAAGGCTCTAAATATTATTAAACTAGAGGACACAGTTGGTTTTTCCAGGTCGCATCTGGATGAACTTATCAATATGGGAATTATCGGAGGTTTAAGTCAAGTAACAGATAAAGAGGCGTGGGTATCTTCCAACCCTAGGGCTGCCTACAGGAGGCTTGTTGGTGATCCCGATGTTCCTTATATTAATCGTTATGATAGCAGAGATTTTTTAATAATAGCGAATGGGCCTTCTATCAAAGAATATGCACCAAAGATTGAAAAACTTATAACTAGGTACAATCCTATTGTATTAGG